>Ga0210057_1000712_pt1 | contig 54265 bp, 40 predicted proteins | sample CryGeyCG2114_010_2_FD_183968 | JGI IMG/M metagenome (GOLD analysis project Ga0210057, IMG submission 183968) | Groundwater microbial communities from aquifer - Crystal Geyser CG10_big_fil_rev_8/21/14_0.10 (SPAdes) (version 2) | ecosystem: Environmental > Aquatic > Deep subsurface > Groundwater ...
CTCGCCAGTGCGTGGAGCTTTCTCCGAGCGTACGATTTAGGTCAGAGCCACCACGCGCTCCGCGCGTGCGAAGTCAGGGGTTTTGTTGGAAATGGGTTCGGACTTTTTGATATAATAACCACAAAATCATAAAACCTCGCCTGCGCGAGCTTTTATGTATTTTGTGGACCCAAGCGGACTCTCCACCTACTGAGGCGGGTGGTTTTCAATCCCTGCCCGAATAGCTAAATCATTCAGTCGGGCGGGTCGAGGACTCGATAATGAAAACCCTTTCGAGTCCGGTCGGAAGCAAAGCCCGCCCGTACCGAAGCGGTACGATTCGGGCTGGCAGTTTGCTTCCTTTGGTTCTCGACTCACTTCGTTCGTGTGGACCCAAGCGGACTCGAACCGCTTACCTCCTCATTGCAAATGAGGCGCTCTACCAGATGAGCTATGGGCCCGTATATAAAATCTCGAATATATGCGGACGGACTATCAGTGAGGTGTTTGGACCCTGTCCGTCCTCTGGCGGAAGATGAGCTATGGGCCCAAAATAGCGTACGACAATGAGCTTACCCTATTTTTGTCTCGATGCCAACGTGAGCATGTGTTCAACGAAATGCTCCATAGAACTTCCAACCGACGTAAGGCCTGCTTTAAAGGCGGACTGTTCACCGAGCACAGGAACAGAATCGGTTTCAAGAAAGTATATTCCCCGGGTCGGGTGCACAATAAAATCAGTTGAAGAAAAGTGCCGAAGGCCGAGTAGTTCATGAATGGTAATGGCTGTTTGTTGGAGTTCCCTTTTTAGGCTCGACGAAAAATTCCCCGGTGCTCGAAACGATGCATTTCCCGAATGCTTACCGTGATAATCGAGAAAAAGAGATTCTGGCGCGAGTTGCACCTCAACAGGAAGCAGTGTGTAGATATTGTCGCCTCTATATCCTTCAATAATCCCACAAATGGCCTCAGTACCAGGGATGAACTCTTCGACGATAATTGCATCAGAATCTTGAAATGCCAGCTCGAGTGCGTAGGTAATACCTTCTAGTGTTTCCGTGACCGAAACGCCAAGTGATGATCCCTTGGATACCGGCTTTATAACTGATGGTTGAGGAAATGTTCTATATAGCTCATTCGCAAGAGCTTGATAGTCGTTTACGTCCTCCTTTCGATAGAACTTAAAATAAGGGGTCTGTATTCCCTCGTTTGCCACCATATTCTTGGCCAGCGCCTTATTCATCGCAAGGAGTGTGGGATATCTCGGTGATCCGATAAAGGGGATGTGATGCATCTCAAGGAGATGCTGAATAGATCCATCCTCACCGTATTCACCATGAAGGGCGTTCCATACGAGTTCGACTTTGCCCAGGATAGCGTGTGTTTCTTCCCTTCTCCCGTGAAGATGCCAATGCCCGTTTTTGTCGATGAATACATCAAGAGGGTGATGAGAGTCAGGTATAGCAGAAATAACCGATGCTCCGGTTTTTAGAGACACATCATATTCACTGGAGGGTCCTCCTCGAAGAACAGCAACGCGAGTTTTAGAAAACATATATAGAGAAGTATACCCTAACACTTACTCCCGCAAAAGCGGTACAAGAAATATACAACTTATACCGACGAGGCTCAACCTCAACCACAACCTACTATACTGACGAGGCTCAACCTCAACCAAGAGATTCGCATCAAACAGTATCAATGTGCGACAGTTTTCGTTGCTTTCGCTGGAAACGGAGGACAAATCTATGTGCCTCACTGTTCGCGAGTAAAATATCTTGCTTTTTAATTTGGGTAGAATTCATTATTCCTAGAAACCTTTCAGGCTTGTGTTTGTTATCCTTTACCACAGCAACAACTGGAATTGAAAGCTTTAGTGTTTTGAGTACCCTTTCAGCTGTCTTTTTCTGCACGTCATTACCGTCAACCACAACGAGCGAGGGGAACGGCCACTCGGCATGTTTAAATCGTCGCTTCAGGATTTCTTCAATGCCCTTTACCTCGTGTGGGCCGTTTATTGCGCAAAGCTTGAACATGCGGTAGTCGCCTGTTTTAGGTAAACCATTTTCAACAACCGTCATTGCTCCGACAATATTTTTCCCACCAAAGTGCGACAGGTCGTACGCTTCAATGCGCTCTTGGTTGCCAGTTGTTGGTCGTTGGTTGTTGGTCTGGATCAATGCGACGTCTTGTATGTGCCGTAAGGCAAAAAGCTGACGTTTAAGTTCTCCGGCACGTTCAAAATGCTCCGCTTTTGCCAATGACTTCATCTCCTTCTCAATATGTGTAAGAAGTTGCGCTTTTTTACCAGACAGGAAAAGTGTCAGGTTTCGTATCACCTTCTTATACTCAACTTTTGAGATTTCACCGGTGCATGTACCAGGACACAGTCCTATTTGCCGATTAAAGCATGGTTTACAACCCGCTGACCGACGCCGACCTGACACAGAACTATGCGGAAGGATGCATGGCGTACATCTGTTATCCCGAAATGGAAAGATTTTTCGAATAATCTTCAATGCTTCGCTCAGCTTGGTACCATGGGGAAAGGGGCCGAAGTAAGTTAAAAGTTTAAAGTTCAAAGTTAAAAGTGTTTTGGAAGCAATGTCATGGGATCGGATGAGGAGCACACGGGGGAAATCTTCATCGGTGATGCCGATGCAGTTAAAGCTTTTATCGTCCTTTAAATCGGTGTTGTATTTCGGTTGAAGCTTTTTGATGAGGTCTGCCTCTAGCAGTATTGCTTCGAGCACGGAGTCTGTTTTTCGAAAATCAATGCTTTTCGCCTCCGTAAGCATCTTTGCAATCCAGGTGCTCCGTTTTTCCGCTATGTTCGAAGCAAAGTAACTCCGCACCCTGGAACGAAGCGACGTAGCCTTACCAACGTACAGTACTTTTCTCTGCCTATTCATGAAGAAATAGACACCAGGCGCGTCCGGTATTCTCCCTTTCCTAAAGGGAGTACCGCCTTCGGAGGCGGGGAGGGATTTAAAAATCCTCCGCCTCGCCGACTCGGCACCTCCTTTAACAAAGGAGGAATCAGAAGCGTGATTTGAGCCTGTTTGCATATCTTGACTTGCCATTACTTATATGCTATATCTTTATGCAGAAAGGCGCAACTCTAAACAAAGAGTTGCGACAAAAAAATGAACAAACTAACTGTTTTAGTGGTTGAGGACGAGCAAGCTATTCTGGATTTGTACAAAATTCTCTTAGAACAATGGGGGTTTCGGGTAATACCGGTCCAAGGGGTGAAGGAAGCACTTGCGGTGCTCGGTAGCAGGAACGTTGATATCTTACTAACCGATGAGAAACTTGATGATGGAAATGGACTCGATGTTGCCCAGGCGAGCAAAAAACAGAACCCGACCCGACCGATTGTGGTCTGTAGTGGGACAGTAGCATTTGGGTCTGAACTCCAGAAACTTGCCAACGCGACTCTCATGAAGCCTTTTGTAGCTGGTGCGCTCGAGGAAGCCTTTCGGGCCCAGTCGCTTTTATGTCGAGAAATTGTATCAGAAACAAGTGGTATAACCCTCGGTACGATATACAGTTTTCTCGAGTGGGTCGATAAAACCGTTTATCTTGGAGACGGGAACGCTCGAGGACTGCGGTTTTATACGGAATATGCCAACATAATTCGCCGGCTGAATGCAACCTTGCCAAATGATTTGAAGGTTCCGCCGGAAGTAGTTACACAGCTCAAGGACGATGTCGTGATTACCGGTGAATCTCTCAAGATTTTCGGTGAGGCCGAAGCCCTTTTCCGCAGGTTTGAGGCGGAAAAAGAGACCGAGTAAGGAGTCACATGTCTTAACCGCCCGGTTCGCAGAGCGAACCGGGCATTTTTATATTACCCTAAGCACTTTCTTAAGGTACTCCCCCGTAAATGACTTTTTTGTGTTTGCGACTTCTTCGGGCGTCCCTTTTGCGATAATTGTTCCGCCTCCAGTCCCTCCATGGGGGCCGAAGTCCACCACATAGTCGGCACTCTTTATCAAGTCCAGGTTATGCTCAATAACGACAACGGTATTCCCCTTATCCACCAGTTTTTGCAAAATTTCTATAAGTTTCTTAACGTCTTCGTAGTGAAGTCCAATCGTAGGTTCGTCGAGAAGGTAAATGGTCTTTTGAAGATGTGGACGGTATAACTCAGAAGATATTTTAACGCGTTGTGCCTCCCCACCTGAAAGCGTCGTCGCGGGTTGCCCAAGAGTTAGGTATCCGAGACCTACTTCATTCAACGTCCGGATGCGGTCATACACCGCTGGTATATCCTCAAAAAACGTAAGGCATTCCTCAATGGTCATCTGGAGCACGTCATATACGTTCTTTTTCTTAAACTTCACTTCAAGGGTCTCTTTCATAAACCGCCTGCCGTTACAGACATCACAGGTCACATACACCGTCGGCAAAAAGTGCATTTCGACGGCAATCTCACCGTTTCCCTGGCATGCTTCACACCTTCCGCCTTTAACGTTAAAACTAAAACGACTAGGCCCCCATCCACGAAGGCGTGCCTCTTCACTCTCCGCGAATAGTTCACGAATAAATGTCCAAGCGCCAGTGTAGGTCGCGGGATTACTTCGAGGAGTGCGACCGATGGCTGATTGGTCGATAAGAATAGCTCGTGAAAGATATTCGGTACCAGTGAATGAGGCGACGTTGTACACCTCGGCAGATCGGTATCGTCTGTCAAAGCGAGCTCGAAGGTTCTGATGCAAGATATCGTAGAGGAATGTTGACTTCCCAGACCCAGACACTCCGGTTATGCCCACAAACTTACCAAGAGGTATATCGATATTCTGATTCTTTATATTGAATAAGTTAGCCCCACGAATTTTGAGACTACCCTTGTCATTTGTTCGGCGCACTTCAGGGACAGGTACAGCCTCATCTCCACGAAGGTATGCAAGGGTGAGTGATTTTGAGTCGTTTTTCTTGGCTTTCAGTAGGGTGTCGAGGTAGTCAGCAACAACGATGTGGCCACCATGAATACCAGCACCTGGTCCGATATCTACCAGGTAGTCGGACGAAAGAATAGTTTCTTCGTCGTGCTCGACAACAATAATCGTATTACCTATATCTCTAAGATGAAGAAGCGTCTTTATAAGTCGTGCGTTATCCTTTGAATGTAGGCCGATAGTCGGTTCATCGAGCACGTAGAGAGCCCCAACGAGACCAGAACCGAGTTGTGACGCCAGGCGAATACGCTGTGCTTCTCCACCAGAAAGTGTGTGCGCTCTTCGATCCAGTGTTAGATATTCAATACCGACATCAACCATAAACTGTAACCTCGATTCAATTTCCCGCAAAACAACCTTAGCAATTTCCCGGTCTTGAGGCTTTAGTTTAAGGTCAGCGAAAAAATCGTACGCATCGGCAATCGACATCCCCGTTACATCAACGATACTTTTCCGTGTTTCCTTTGTGGCGTCTATTCCGCCGAGAAATACATGAAGTGCTTCATCGCGCAGTCGTGCTCCTTTACACTTCGGACAGGATTCGTTACCGAAGAAATGCCGAGTTCCGAGACCGTTACATTCACTACAGGCCCCATACGGTGAATTAAAGGAAAAAAGCCGAGGTTCAACTTCGGGAAATGAGAATCCATCATACGGACACATGAACTTTGCAGAAATAATCTTTACCTCACCAGGAGTCTCTATTTTAAGAAGGCCATCGGATTCAAGAAGTGCTCGTTCTATAGCCTCCGGAAGGCGTTCAGAAACCATTTCATTTTGAGATACTTTTTTGCTTGGAGTCACCTTTTTGACCTGCGCCTGAGCGACTGACAACTCCGTGAGGAAAAATTCGTCAACAAGCACATCAATGTCGTGTTTTTTATGCTTTGGGAGAACAATTTGTTCGCGAAGATTAAGGTCCTTTCCGTCCACCTTTACCGTTTTGTACCCTTTCCCAAGGAGGTCATATAAAAGTTGATAGTACTCGCCCTTTCGCCCGACAACTTTCGGGGCGTAGAGTTTAAGCTTCGCATCGCTTACTTCTACACCAAATACCTGTTTACCTTTTGTATCCTTGAGCGTATTTTGTACCAATTCGAGAATGGTATCGCGGATTTCTTCATTTGAAAGCCGTCGAATTTCTCGTCCACACAAAAGGCAATGAGGTTTCCCAACACGAGCATAGAGTACGCGAAGATAGTCGTATATCTCCGTAATTGTCGCGACAGTCGAGCGTGGATTGTTTGAACGACTTTTTTGGTCAATCGAAATAGCCGGTGAAAGACCTACTATTTCATCGACGTCAGGCTTTTGCATTTGACGCAAGAATTGTCGAGCATACGCAGAAAGGGACTCAACGTATCGGCGTTGCCCCTCGGCAAAGATAGTGTCGAACGCGAGAGAAGACTTTCCCGAACCAGAAAGCCCTGTGAAAACAACCATTTTGTTGCGTGGCATTTCAACGGTGACGTTTTTCAGATTGTGCGTTCTTGCGCCTTTTACAATTATTTTTTCGTCATTTTTCATAATAATTCCTTATTTGGGTAGATAAATGTACTCCGCATATACTTTTTCTTGATTTTTTTGTTTTACTTTTTCAATTTTACTTTTCACTTTACAGAGCAACCGCCCCATGGATTGCTCCATAGGGTTACGTGTGACGAGTATACCAGACACAGGCGCAAAAGAAAACGACACGTATACTTGTCGTCTTCATGTATATTTTTTGAGAAGCTACTTCCCTGCCACTTCCTTAAATACTGCTTTTATTTCATCGATAATCTCATCGAGAGTAACGGTAGCCTTAATGAGAAAACGTATTGCGCCAAGTCCTTTCCCCTTATCGATGTCGGTCTTTTGCCCAAGATTTGAAAGTAATATAACGGGTACCCCTTTATGCTTCCCCTCTTTGATGCGTTTTAAAATCTCGAAGCCGTCAAGCCCAGGGAGAAGTATATCAAGTAAAATAAGGTCGGGCGTTTCTGTCTCGAGCATCTTAAGAGCCATCTCGCCGTCAGTAGCATGGAAAAGTGTACATCCTTGTGTTGAAAGTTTGCGAGCGATAATATCGCTAAGAAACTTATCGTCCTCGACCCACATAATTTTCCGTCCTGAAAGGGGCGTGGGAGGAGGTGTCCCGGTTTGGGCGGTGGGTTCAGAAGTCGGTGCTTCACCGGCAGGTGTAAGTGTACTTCCGCCGTCCTTAGCTAACTGAAGACGCACCTTTACAATAACCTCTTCGGGATCGAACTGAGCCTTAACAAGGTAATCCTTCACACCTAGGGCAAGAGCACGATTAATTTCAACGGGTTGTCCAGAGTTTGAGATGACAATAACCGGAATCGACGCAATACGAGGGTCCTTATTTTTAGCCTCGAGGACTTCGTATCCATTCATTTGGGGTAAAATAATATCGAGAAGTATTAGCTCAGGTTTCGAGTCTAGTATTTGTTTAAGGCCGGAAGCTCCGTCCCGTGCAAGCGTCGCGTCATAACCAGAAGCTTTAAGTTTCTGCATTAAAACGTCACCGAGGAAAATGTCATCTTCAATTACGAGAATTTTATTCATACAGTTACAAACACTAAAGCTAAAAACACCGCATGCTACGTCTATACATGGTACTCCGTTGACGCGTTACTGTCCATGCACAGCTGGTATAGGCGGTACAAGTGGTACCGGAGCGATAGGCTCATCTTGGCCTGCATATATAGGGAGCGTGAAATAAAAAGTTACCCCTTTACCCTCATCACCTTCGAACCATATCTTCCCGCCATGTTTCTCGACTATATTTTTGACAATATAGAGACCTAAACCAGAACCGTCCGTTTCAGTTTTAACGGCGTTTGTGGCTCTAAAAAAGCGTTCAAATATATTCTTTTGCTGGTCTTTAGGAATCCCGATACCGTCGTCAGCAATCTTCACTTCTATAAAGCCTGTATCGACAACTTTCATGGTAATTTCAAGCGTTCCTCCAACTCGCGAGTATTTTACGGCATTCTCCAAAAGATTCTGGAAGACGGCACGAATACGCTCAGGGTCGACATGAACCTTTGGTAAATCCTTCGGTTCGTGTTTAAAAATGACGGTTAACGAGCGAGCATTTGCTTGAGGTAAAAGCTCAAACAGTACATTATCAACAAGATCTAACATTTGAAGTGGCTGGAGAGCGTAACGCACCTTACCCGAATCAATCCTGTCCGCGCCAAGCATGTCATTTACAAGACTAATCATTCGGTCGTTACTCTCGTACGCCTTAAAAAGAAATGTTTTTTGCTCATCAGTCAGAGTACCGAGGTCGCCATTAATAAGAAGGTTGAGCGTCCACTTAATGCCTGAAAGAGGTGTTCGAAGTTGATGCGCGACCACTGAGACAAAATTTGATTTCACCTCATCAAGTTTTCGTAAGCGATCGTTTGCTTTTGTTAACTCAGCGTCACGACGAACAAGCATCTGAGCAGCTCGTTGCTGTTCCTGAAGAAGTTGGCTAAGTTCTCCTGTACGGGCAATAACCTTAGCCTCAAGAGCGTCATTAACTTTTTGAATCTCAGCCGTCTTTTCAGCAACCTTTCTCTCAAGGTCCTCTTTTGAGAGTGTCTTAATACGTTGTTCTTCGAGAAAACCGGCCGGAACAATTGGCATAACATCACTGGTAATGGCCTGCTCAGAAAACTGTTTCTGAAGTTGAGCTATTGTTCTTTCAAATAATTTCACGGCAAACTCAGTCCCAAAAGCTCTGACAAGCTCATTTGCTATACCGAACACAATTATCTTGAGCGTGTCCGTTGAAGCTTGCTCAAGCAGGGGAAATCCATCTCCTCCATATTTTACGCTATTACCCTGAATTGATAGCGCGTTTCGGATTATCTCCTTAACGCGAATCGCACCAAATGCTTCCTTCGAAAATGCGACCAAAACTGAACAAAAATCAACGGTAGCATCCTTTGGATGGGACGAGATTTCATCTTTTCTTGAACGAAAAAAACTCATCATTTCCTATTGTATTAGTTTTGCGAACCGAGTTGTGGATATAATAAAGAAAATCATTCCAATCGACATTAGATTCTGATGAATGTTTACATCAATCGAACCAATGACAAGACTATGGCCATACACCAGGGTCCATATGACGGCCGATACATTACAGAGAACGCCCGCAGTAAAGAAGCGAAGTGCCTGACTAATGCGCCCGCCAAGCTGGCGGTTAATACGGAATATAAGAAAAATGGCGGAAAGTCCGATAATAACCGTTATGATACCAATTGTCATCTGAAACCAATCATTAAATACCGTTGCCCCCGTACTCATGACCATAGATTCATTCATAGATAATCGTGAATAGTAATTCTTTACTTGTCTGCGAGAATGGCAATAACAACAGTCTCATTATGAAATGCCGAATGACACTGCTCTATGTTCTTAACCTCTCCTCCAAGTGGAGCCTGCTCGCCATAGGTATAAAAGCCAATAAGGGGAACCTCCCTCCCTATTGCTTCCTGAATTGCGTCAATCTCCTCACCACTTTTTTCGCCGAATAGCTTATTTCGAGCTATACAGTTAAAGATGATGATTGCTTTTGGTGCCGACCCGCCTAATTGTTGAACTGCGTTCAGAGCCGCTTCTTTTGCAACCTTAACTGCTTCCTCTCGACTCCCTATCATAAGACGAATATCTGACCCTTGAGGAATCTCTGCCGCACAGGTGATGGAACCCTCTGAGTTTACGGTAATCGGATCTCTAATGAGAAACTCATCACTTCCTTCTACCTTCATACCGAGAGGATACGAGATAGCGAGACGAGCGAGTGTTTCTGTCTTGAGTTCCGCTGCTTGTTCAGGGCCGAAGTATTCCTCGTAGATACTAATAGCGGGTTTTCCATCAAGTTCATGAATGATTGATCCTTCAGATTTTGTAACCTTCCTTGGCATACCAACGGGAATCCAGCCATGCTTAACACCTATTCCGATTTTAAATTCGCCTGTTAGTCCAAGACCAACAACAGTGCCCGAATATACCTTTTCATTAAGGTACTGAAAGGTTTTTTTAAATTCAAAATCATCGCCAGCCGCTCCTCCGACTACGGGAAAGTGAGTACCGAGTTCTTCGAGAACTCCTCGAACGATTTCTGCTCCATTACCTGCAAGCACATCTGGAAGCATAATGAACGAATCTAGTTTACCGTTCAGAGCTTGATCCTTTACGGCTTTCGCCGCGGCCTTCCCAGCTTCTCGCGCACCTCCTGCGATATTTTCACCAATACCTGCATGAAATGCGATATTTTCAGTTTTAAGTGTCATAACTGCGACCGAATGACGCTTTGCAGGGCCAGAAGTCGTAATCTCTCCGGCAGTTGAACAACCTACTAAAATTGCATTCTTTGTAACTGAGCGCACTCCTGCGAGCATTTTTTCCTGATCATACTCGACTGAGGAAAAGACGAGTACCGCTGTAGGTTCAGTTGTCCCAAGATGGTCAATAGAATCTTGAGCTGCGTTTGCGCCTACTGCGTGTGAATCTTCGCCTTGTGAAAGGCCGACACTTGCTTTAATAGACATACGTAAATAAATCTTTAAACTTATAATAAGACTTCCTACTAGTATACTCCTAATTACGAAACACCCAAACAATCAACTACCGCACTGCCAGCAAGCTGACGGGCATACCGCCGTCATTGTTGTGCGTAGTTGATTGCGAAGCCCAAACCACCGCCTCCGGCGGTGACTCTACACAAGGCTCTGCCGGTATATTCAAACAATCGGTATTTAGCAATAGTATGCTATAGCATACTATTGCTAAATACCGAGAGAGCACCCAGACGGTATGCCGTGCAGTAAGTTCGGTTCGAATGCAACTGGCTATGCGCTGTCGTGGCGGGGCTTATAGAATGGGAAGCAGATACGGAAGTGTATAACATGGAAGCAGGAGCGCTGGTCAAGGAGTTAGCCGTTAACATAAGTGCCTTCCAGGCTGGTGTCATCCCACCGCCTCTGGCGGTGGTAGTTGATTAGCGTTCAACGTTCACCTAACCCGGACTGACGAGGCTCAACCTCAACCACAACGTCCTCTGCCTTAATATTCATTCGTGTCATTCATCTCATTTTGCCGCCATTCATCCCTGCGCACAAGCGCAGGGTGTTCTGGCGAGCCGTCATAAATGCACTTTAGCAATAACATCCGAACGGATGTTATTGCTAAATCAATGTACTGACGAGGCTTAGCCTCAACCAGACAACCTCAACCAGAATTGTTTCAGATGTATCTAGGGTAACCTGTTTGATGGGCATCTTCCGACATAACACTGGTTACTAAAAGTGTCGGAAGATGCCCATCGGGAATATCGGGAAGTAAGAAATGCGGAAGCTACTTTGTCGCCTTTTCTTTCAGTTCAAGTTCTTCAAGTGCGCTGATTTCGTCACGAAGGAGGGCAGCCGTTTCAAAATCAAGTATCTTCACCGCTCCGTTCATTTGCTTGCGTTTTTCCTTTATAAGTCCATCAAGCTTTCGGTGCTTGAGCGACTCCTTGTCGATGGCCAGCAAATTCGCAACAGCCTTTTTGTGGTCGTTTGAAAAAGACTCGGTAATATCATGAATCTTCTTAATAATTGTTTGGGGAGTTATACCGTGTTTCGTGTTGTAAGCAAGTTGTAGGGCTCGACGTCTGTTTGTCTCCTGCACCGCTTTTTCAATCGATTTTGTGCTGATATCAGCATACAAAATAACTTTTCCGGCGACATTACGAGCGGCTCGCCCGATAATCTGAATAAGTGATGTTTCGGAACGCAAAAATCCTTCTCGGTCGGCATCAAGAATTCCTATAAATGACAATTCAGGAAGGTCGAGGCCTTCTCGGAGAAGGTTAACGCCGACGAGGACATCGAAGACTCCTTTACGGAAGTTCGTGAGAATTACGATTCGGTCGATTGTTTGAATATCGCTATGTACGTACTCGGTTTTAATCCCCTTTTCTTTCAGAAAATCGGTTAGATCTTCGGCCATCTTCTTTGTGAGTGTCGTCGCGATAACCCGCTCGCCTTTCTTGATTACTTTTTCCGCTTCGGCTATGAAATCATGAATCTGCCCCTTATATGCTCCTTTTGCAGTCACCGGCCGAATCTCAACAACAGGGTCGAGAAGTCCTGTCGGTCGAATGACCTGCTCGACAACTTGTGAGCTGTTTTCGAATTCAAAAGCACTTGGTGTTGCAGACGTGAAAAGTGTCTGTCCGATACGGGCGTGGAACTCATCAAACGTAAGAGGTCTGTTGTCCTTAGCCGACGGAAGTCGAAAACCGTACTCAACCAGGGCTTCCTTGCGAGACTGGTCGCCAGCATACATAGCGTGCAGTTGAGGGAGCGTCACGTGGGATTCATCGATCACCGTAAGGAAGTCTGGACTACCGTCGGTTTTATGTGGAAAATATGAAAGAAGCGTATCAGGTGGATCTCCGGGAAGTTTTCCCGAAAAGTGACGAGAGTAGTTTTCAATTCCATTACAGTAGCCAACTTCACGAATCATCGCGAGATCATAGGTTGTTCTACGCTTGAGACGCTGTGCCTCGAGCATCTTTCCCGCTTTCTCAAGGACTTTCAGTCGTTCCTTAAGTTCCGACTTTATCGTCACCATGGCGCGCTTCCTATCCTCTTCGGGGGTAATAAAGTGCTTTGCGGGGAAAAGAAAGACAGTATCAACCACTTCGAGAAGCGACCGCGAAATCGGGTCAATTTTCTGAACCGATATAACAATATCGTCCTCAAACTCTATGCGGTAAATAACCCTCTCGCTTTGAGGTTCAACCTCGACAACGTTGCCAAGTGCTCGAAATACTCCTGGAGACAAATCAGCGTTTGTTCTGGTGTAATGAATACCGATAAGTGCGCGCATTAGCTCGCTCCGAGAAAGCGACATGCCTTTCGTAATTTTGCGATTTACCTTTTCGTACTCCTCTGGAGAACCAAGGCCGTAAATGCAGGACACTGAGGCGACGATGATGACGTCATTACGAGTCAGAAGTGCCTGGGTAGAGGCGTGGCGGAGTCGGTCAATTTCCTCGTTTATCTGAGCCTCCTTCTCGATAAACGTATCGCTTGCCACCATGTACGCCTCCGGCTGATAGTAATCGTAATACGAGACGAAGTAATGAACGGCGTTGTCAGGAAAGAATTCACGGTATTCCTGGGCGAGCTGGGCGGCGAGCGTTTTGTTGTGAGCGATAACCAGCGTCGGTTTTTGAAGGTTGGCGATAACATTTGCCACGGTAAAAGTCTTTCCACTTCCGGTGACGCCGAGGAGTGTCTGAAATTGGTTTCCCTTTTTCAGCCCCGCGACAAGTGAGGTAATAGCCGTCGGCTGGTCGCCGGCGGGTATATGACTTGTTTCCAGTTTAAATGAACCGGTTCGCATAGTGAAAACTATCCTATCATATTTTAGGCAAAAAAATGCGGCTTCCTTTAGCAGGAAGCCGGCACAATGTTCTCTAGAACCTACGGGACTAGATCAATTTTCAGGACATCAGTTACTGGATTAAATGTCCTCGCAAACCTTGCGTCTCGCAGGTCGGTCTTAAGCTGGAGTCTCATCTTGTCAGCTTCAAGAAATTCGACATTTTGCTTTAGGGCTCGCACGGAAATAACTTCCTCGGATTTCGTTCAGTGCGCTTCGAATGCGGTCGCTTCGATTGAGCAGAATCTTGAGGCGTACCAGAGGTACGACGAGAGGTTCTGCGATTGAGAAGCGGCTGGAGTCGGAGATGCAATGGGCGGAAGATGGGGGAGTTATTTCCGTGCGAGCCCTTAGTTGAATGTCGACAAATTTACCCAATCTTACACTCTGTATTCCTTCGTACCCCATCTGCGTAAGAGCGTTGTGCACCGCCATGCTTGGTGGATCGTTGGTTTCTGGACGGACAAGGATTTTCGTTTGGATATTCATATGTGGAACCTTATTTACCGTACGTTATCACGCATTGGTGATTTATTCAATAAAAATAGCGTGAGGGATTTCCCACACGCTACCGAGATGTATGACACCATATTTCTTAGTCGGTGCCGATGTATTCCACTGCATACTGCAGACGACTTACAGCTTCTGGAGCAACCCATCCTCCGAGTTTTTTGCAGTATTTCACAGGTTTTCGTACACTTTCGCCTCTCCATCCATTATCGCCTTCACGCGGATTTCGAACGATTGTTGTCGATCGTGGACCTGTATAGACAGGGTCGTCTCTATTCGTGGATGACATGTTCCTCCTCTCTCAGCGCGTGCATCATTTCATCAATTTCTGACTTACTCAATTTCAGATGTATTTCGTTGTTTTCCACGGTAATCCTTTTGCTTTTTGTGTGTGTACTGTTCGTTAGTCCTCCTCGCTAACGGAGCGAAGTAAACGAAAGAGCCTCTCGAATCGTCTTCGAGGGCTCTTTTCTATAATCTGGTGAGGAGTAAATATCTTACCGATTACACAAAGGAACTCTCGAGGATTCGAGTAGGTTCTTAAATGTAATGACGGTAACAACACTTCTTATTTGCATCTGTTCACCATATTAGGTGGCGCATATATGTCAACCGTCCCTGTGGATAGTGTATGTAGTGAACCGTTGCTATTTTTTGTACGTTTTCAGGAAATCCTCCTTGTACTCCATGAATGTATCCGTCAAAATCGACTCGCGCATTCTATCGACAAGAGAAACAAGGAAGTGCACATTGTGGATAGAGGTGAGCGTGTGGGACAAAATCTCGTCAGAGCGATAGAGGTGGGATAGATATGCGCGGGTAAAATGTTGGCACGTATAGCAGGTACAGTCCGTCTCGACTGGAGTGAGGTCGGTTTTACAGGCTGAGTTGTCGATATTAAGCCGTCCGTGCTTGGTATACAGCGAACCATTCCGTGCCTGCCGTGTCGGTGCGACACAATCAAAAAGGTCACATCCATTTTTAACAGCCTCAAATAAATCGGTCGGTTCCCCAATTCCAAGTAAATGTCGCGGTTTCTCTTCGGGCAATCGCTCGTTTACCCACCGCACTGCATTTCCCATATCTTCCTTTTCAAACGAGCCTCCAATACCGAATCCGTCGAAATCCATTTTCCCGATAATGTTTGCACTTTCTTTTCGCAGGTCTTCGTACCTTCCTCCTTGCGTAATCCCAAAGAGCATACGCCCCGGACTATTCGCCAATTCGCGCGAATTGGCGAATAGTGCCTTGTGGCGAGCAAGTGAGCGTTCTGCCCAAAGGTGAGTTCGTGTCATCGCTTCTTTTTGATACTCTTTCGACGCTTCAGGCGAGGTACACTCATCAAATGCGAAAATAATATCAGCACCAATCGCATGCTGAATTTCTATCGAGCGTTCCGGAGTAAAACGATGTACACTACCGTCCTTGTACGATTTAAAAGTAACACCGTCATCATCAATCTTTGCAAGTGACCCACCTAATTCTCCCTTTTCGAAAGGGAACACCGGCTTTCTAGCCGTGGAGGGATTTTGAAATCCTCCGCCTCTAATGCTCGGCACCCGCCCGAACGACTGCTCAGTCGGGCGGGCCTCCTTTCCACCTTCGCATAAAGCTACGGAGGGACGCAGTAGGAAAGGAGGAATTAGGTCCACACTCTTTCTAACCTTACCTACGTTCCTTCCAAAACCAACACCGAGTGAGAACACCTGAAATCCTCCCGAATCAGTCATGGTTGGCCCATCCCACCCCATAAACTTCCCTAAACCCCCTGCCTCCTCAACAATCTTCTCGCCTGGCTCCAAATACAGATGATAGGTGTTTGCAAGAACGACCTGCGCTCCGAGTGCCTTAACTTGGTCAGGAGTCAAAGCCTTCACCGTTGCCTTTGTACCAACGGTCACAAAGGCCGGCGTCTGAATCTCACCGTGCGCAGTCGTAAGTCGCCCAGCTCGCCCGAGGTTATTTGGAAGCCGTTTCTCAATTTTGAAAGGAATGTCCATGCCGGCGAGTATAGCATTTTACCCAGCACCTTGCCTTCAACGCTCTGCGTTCTGCGCAAAGGCAGGGGTCCGTACCTTGCCACAAAGTTTTAACGGGTTTGTGGTCAAGGTGCTGGGTTTACCTCCTTTTTTGCTTTAGCATGATGGTTCGGGTACAATAACTCGTATGAAAATAGACCCAACACACCCATCAACAATACCTCTTACCAAAGAGCAGATTCGTGAGGAAATTAGTGGCCGAGTTAACCGCATTAGTAATGAGTTTTCACAGGGTTTCGAATTTATTTCGCAGTTCCCGAAGTCGGTTACCTTCTTCGGATCAGCTCGCTTTACCGAGAGCAGTGAACACTATATTAAGGCGTGTTCACTTGCAGGAAAGATTTCAAAGACACTCGGATATACCATCCTAACGGGAGGCAGTCACGGTATTATGGAAGCAGCGAACCGAGGAGCCTTCGAGGCAGGTGGTGAATCCGTAGGTCTTAATATTCGTTTACCCAAGGAGCAATCAGGAAACAAATATACAACCGCATCATCAGAATTTTCGTACTTTTTTGCCAGAAAAGTTGCTCTCTCGTTTGCCGCTGAAGCATATATCTTCTTTCCTGGTGGGTTCGGTACCCTTGATGAGTTTTTCGAAATCATCACTCTTGTTCAGACACATAAAATTCGCAAAGTCCCTATATTCCTTGTTGGAAAGGATTACTGGGAGCCGTTGAATAAATTTATTAAGGAAAACATATTCGAACTTCACAAGGCAATCGGTGAGCATGATATGGAGCTGTACAGTATTACCGATGACGATGAAAAGATTATTTCTACAATTCGCCAAACTCCCGTCCACGATGGACATATTCATTCAAAGAAGGAGTAGACAGAAGTCGCTATTAGGATATCAAGAAAGAACCCCCACCAGGGGGGGTTCTTTTCCTAGATATATTATTGTTCTTTCTGTAACTCCTTCAATAATTCCTGTAATGATTTCAACTGAACCATCGCATCCTGTACCCGCACCTCCAACGCCTCCTTTGCAGAAACGACCACTTCTGCGCTAGTTTCGGAAGCAGGAGTAGTATCAGAAAGCGCCTCATCGGCCGACACTGTCTTCCCCGCTTTTTGCAACGTTGCTCGCGTTTTCGGACCTACCTCGCCAAAGCCTGGCTCACCCGGACTAGCAACGCCTTGTTCCTCCTGAAATACTTGAACCGCCTTCATGGTAAGAGGACCGAAGTATCCGGTCGCGCTGACACCGAGGAACTCCTGGAGCGCCTTAACATCCGCGCCTCGCGATCCCCGTGAGAGCTGACGAGTAACGATCGGTCCTGTTCCAGCAATCTTCGTAGTCTCGATTGAAGTCGTGGTTATTGGTGTTTCTGGAGATGTCGAGTTTTTCACTTTCTCGAAGACTTCCGCCAGTTTGGCTCGTGTCGACGGACCAATGAGACCATACCCAGTAGTTTCTGGTGTTCCGCTTGATACAATCCTGTACTTTGCCTGGAATCGCTGAACCGCTTTCATAGTAAGAGTTCCAAAGAAGTTGGTTTCACTTCCTGGAGAACCTACACCACTTTCGGCAATTCGAGTATCGGGGTCTGCGTTGAGAATCTGCTGTAGACGCTTCACGTCTACATGCGATTGACCGCGCTTGAGCACGCGAGTAAAGACAGGAGAGACGGATTGAGCAGTCGCAGATGCCTGCGCCACGACGGTAGCTGGAATCTCACCCTCTGATTTTGCTTCTGCTACGATTACTGCCGTCGCACTTGCTGTTTTGGCAAATTTAGCGTCAAGCTCTTTAATCTTAGCTGTAGCATCTAGGTCATCAAGATAAACTACCGTACCGTCCGGGTAAATCTTCTGCGCACGCGGGGCTGGGGCTGATCCTCCACCTCCACCTCCTCCAGGAGCACCGCCACCAGCAGCAGCGGCTGATGCTGCGTTTACCGCCGAAGAGGCAGCTGATTCCGAAGATCCACTGGATTTATACGCTGAGATTTTATAATAGTAGGTAGTACCTCCGGAGACCTGCGAATCGGAATAGCTTACGGTACTTCCACCGGAAATAGTCGCAAGGAGAGCGAACGTACCTGCCGGGCTTGTGTCTCGATAGACATAGTAACCTTCGGCTCCACTCGAGGCGCTCCATGCAAGAGCAATAGCACTACCGACACCTGCCCCGGCAGTTGCGGTAATTCCGCTCGGAGTACCTGGCGGTACTGATCCGGTCGCGGCTGACAGTGCGTATGTCGAGAAGTGGGTACTGACCGCCGTAAATTTGATAGTCGCAACGTCCGATAGATCTGATGCCGGCGAGGCGACCGTTGTGCCATCCGTAGCGAGATACGTCGCAACAGTTGAGAGAGACTCCCACTCCTGCTTGTCTTCGCTGTATACCACCACCTTAAGATTAGCCACTTCGGTTGTTGTATCAATGCTTGTCTCCGCAAGCTCGGCTTTTGTATAGGTAAGGTCGATGGTCGCTGTTTTTCCGCTCTGTAGATTCTTTATCTGACTCCCCCCAGAAAATGCGCTGATGTCCTTTGCTTTATTTGCCACAATGTTGACACTCGCGGTATTCGGGAAGTTACTGGTTTCCTTTGCCGTTATATATGAGCTGTTGCCCGCCGCACCAAGCGAATTGGAGTCAAGTTCAACATTGACACCGACGGTTGAGTCCGAGAAGGTACCAGCCGACGTGTCGGTAAAGGTATTAGAGGTCGCAAGTTTACTCTGGAGAGAGACAGTTGTTGTGAGTGCTACGGTAACTCCCGTCGTACCGGATGCAATAGGATTTCCTGCTGCGGCACCCTCGGCATAACCGTCTGCGGCGGCAAAGACTTTCCAACTTCCACCAGTGACGTTAAGGGTAAATGCTCCACTTGTATTTGTCTGTGTAATTGCTTGTCCCCCACCAACTTTCTCCGCCCGGACGAACGCATTTGAGGCTGAGCTTCCCCCGGCCGTAACCGTACCAGAAATAGTTTGTGATGCCGGGGATAGAATGAAGTTCTCGGTCGTATCACCTGTAATGGTGAGTGTTTGCGTCGGTCCAACATATCCGGACTTAGCGACAATAACTGAATAGGTTCCATTCGCTGCTTTCACGCTATATCCGCCAGAGGATGTAGCTTGGGTTCCGAAGGAAACGCCGTTTGTGTCGTCAATAAACTGAATCCACGCGTCCGCAAGCTCGTTGCCACTTTCAGCCGCTGTGTGATATACGCTTCCTTGAATGGTCGACAAGCTAGCAGTCGCGGTATTTAGGACAACTTTAACTGCCTCCGTAGTGTTATCTACTGTTACTATTCCGGATGTAACACTAGTCCCCGCTCCATCGGATGCCACGGAAATATTTGCCGGTGGTACACCTTGTACGAACGCGCGGATAGTCGGTGATGTCCCTGTCGCTACAAGAATAGTTGTCGAGGATGCGTTTGTAAGTTCTACATGTGAGCCCTGCTTGGTCGTTGTGTTGAATAGGTCAATAAACGCCTTTGGCACGACAACGAGGTTACCATCTGAATCCTTAATATTCACCGTAATAGTGTTGCGTTTCGGAACGCGGATGTAGTTATTTGTAGACGACGCAGTTAAGTTAAGTGTGCCTATATTTGCTCCGGAGTTATCTAGTGGTGCAATGCGACCATAGCCAGGCATAAAAATGTCGGTAAGGGTATAGCCACTTCCTGCAGGAACTCGAACGGAGAAAGCACCTTGAGCACCGGAGACACCCTCATTCACACCGTTAGTTCCCGAGAGGCGAATTACGGCTCCTACGAGACCTTCGGTGCTCGTTGCAAAGATATTGTCGTTGTTTGCGTCATCATAGATGTTTCCTGTGTAGAGCGAGAAGTTTGCGTTAGACGCGGGAGCGAAGTTAATGTCTGACTGATTTGCACCCGCAACGATTACCGTCTGTTCGGCCATCGGTCCGAATCCGGGGATAAATGAGCTGACTTTCCATGTACCGCTATCAACATACATCGTGTAATTACCGGTTGACGAATCCGTAATGGCATCGGCATGTCCGAATCCATTCGTTTGATATGCGAAGACCGATGCGTTCCCAATAGCATTTGTTCCGTCCGTAACCTGACCTGTGATGGTATAGCTTGGTTTCGTCATAATGAGAGTAAAGGACGCGGACGCGGTTTGTGAGCCGTTTACAAACACATCTCCGTTTGAGGCAACCACGACTGGAATCTCTTTTGATTTACCCATTCCAGGAACAAAAGCTCCGACTATGTACGAACCCTCGACAACCTTGACCTGAAATACACCTGTCGTAGAGGTTTGCGCATGATTGCCATTGCCGTTCGCGCCTGAATAGGCGAAGACCATAGCGTTTGCGACGGCATTACCGCTTCCGTCCTTGAGGACACCTGCGATAGTCTTGTCCGCTGTTGTAATAGTAAAGTTATTTGATGTTGTGGCGGTACCACCAACAGTAGTCGCACAGGCGGATGGACAGCCGGAAACCGTTACCTCAATAGGGCGAGGCGCTGACCAGTTCGGAGCAGGTGGAGGACCCGAAAAACCTCCGCCGGTGCCTTTCGGCATAGCTGGCCCGATGCCGATACCCCAAAAGCCATTTACCTGCGGAATGGGAATTGTCGTAAGATTGGAGTTTGTTAATGTAGCTGTACCCGGTGTAATGGTTCGAACAATAAACTGCCCAGGACCCCCGGCGAACACATCAACGGTTTCTGCTGTGGTAAATGTCGATGCGGCTGCAGATAGATTTACCGTAAAATTAATAGCTGCCGAAGTTGGTGTTAGGTCAAAGTCACGCGTGATAAGTGATGTTGAGGTTGCTTGCACGGGAGTTGGCATCGTATTTCCAAAGAAGTCGGTTGCTGTGTTTGTTGGATCGACAAACGGGTCAGTGAATAGATAGTATTCACTTCCACCACCAAAGTTGTTCGTCAGGAACTGTGAGCCAACGGGGATATCGGTGAAGCTATAGGTTCCATCGGAGGCGGTAGTTGCATCCTGTGGGCCTGTCTGCGGAGACATAAGATGAATCAGGACACCTTCCAGATTTCCACTATCTCCAGTGACCGTTCCGCGAATCTGTGTTGTAGCACCTCCGCCTTGCGAGCCACCTCCTATGTAGACAGGGTTCGCATTAAATGATTCAAGAAGCAAACCGGAAGAACTCTTTGACTTGATATCAAGCGAGTATCCGGACGAATCAATCCCTTTCGGAATAGAAGGATTTTTCATGTCGGCAAGTGAGAATGAAAGGAAATCGTGCGCATCACCTGATTCAGAACGAGTTGCGGTATCGAGGGTAAGAGTTATCGTCTTCGGGCCAGCGTTTGCGGTAACGGTCTTAATGCCGATGGTACCTGCACCTGGACCATTAATGTCACTATTTTGTTGTGCGAGAAAAGGATTCTTGGTTGAGGTGGTGGCAATACAGCAAAGACCAAAGTCTGAGGACGATGGGAAGGTAATGACGATAGTGCCGCCTGCGTTAATTTGCTTGGTAAGCGGTAATTCAAACGCATATGTTGAAGACGCATTAATAAAGCTACTTGACGGTCGTATATTGACTGGTGGCATAAAGCCAATTCCAGATGCAGAGAAGTCCTTCGTTTCACCGAAAGTACCTGTAAATGAGCCCGGACCAACGAACCCTCCCGTACCTCCACTACCCGTTGATGAGTTCACTGTTGAAAGGGATGTCGCCGCCGAAGTCATTATATTTCCCGAGATATCCTTTATGTTTGAGACACTCGCAGTTACGGAAGCGCCAGGAGTAAGACGAAGTCCTGTTAGCTTGGCAGTACGCGTCGAAGCGTCATAGGTAATCGAGTGACCTGCAAGTGCTGACGGTGTCTGCGTAACACCACCTACCAAGAGTGAGTAGTTGCTAAGGTTGGTGGCATCTGTCGAATTCACGGCCTCATTAAAGGTAATCGCTACACTAAACTCATCTATATTTGCGAACAGTACGGCTGGCGGAGTGGTATCGGTGTTTGATGCTTCCACTGTCCATGTCTTGGTTATATTGGTTCCGAGATATACGCCGGAAGTGTTCTTAAGCGAGGCCCCCTTCAAGGTGAGCGTCAGAGATACTCCTACAGGGAGTATATTATTCGGAATAAAGTGCGCTTCCTTCGAAACAGGGTCATATCGCACCGCACCCGGCAGATTGGAACCGCCAGTGATTCCGAGCGTGACAGCTCCGCTTGTAGCGGTAGATGTGTCTATTGCGTCGTCAAAGATAATAACAAAGTCACTCGTATTTGCCGCAATTGTTGTTGCGTTTGTAGGAAGCACTCCGATTACGACTGGAGCTGTAGTGTCGGAACCGCTACCTGTCGTAAAGCTATACGTAGGTGAGGCAGTGAACCCAATACCTTGACTCGTTTTGACACCAGTTCCAATCGTAAGTGTATATTTCGTATTTGCGGTCAAACTGCCATCGGTATCAACGGTGAGAACATTCTTTCCTGTCGATGTTGCGAATGAGAAATTGGAAAGCGTCTCCCCGCCCGAAAGCGTGATGTTGGCCGAGGTAAAAGTTGTGGTGTCCATACTCGCCTGATTGAACTCAATTTGAATCTTGGCGAGGTTTGTGGGAGCATTTTGTGAACCGTTGAATGGACTTACTCCAACAACTGCGGGTGGGGTAATATTGGTCGTTGTTTGTCCTGCTCCGCCGGTCGTTGAGGTTGCCACATAATTCTGGTTACCACCAGTGAAAGCATCTTGGTCAAGCGAGTTTCCCGAAAGGTCGCGAACGGCATTGGTAACCGTAAAAACGTATGAATTGCTCGATAGAAGCGTGTTCGGACTGCCAGCGGTAATCGGCGTAAGTATACACTTTACCTGCGGTTCAAAACTACTTGGGGACGGGTTATAAAGAACACTCGTACAGAGATTAGAACCAGTTGGTCCATTCGTGCTAGCGTCTACCTGAAACAGGGTGACGGTCGTTGTGGCAGTCACACTCCAAATCGTCTCTGCGTTTACTGGCTTACTGAGGTTGAAACCGAAAAATTGAATATCAGGAGAGACACTGGTTTGACCGTTTGAAGGATACGAACCCTCAACTTGTAACGTTGAGATGTCCTCACCACCTCCACCGAACGGGAATTCAATCGGACTTAAACTGTTTTGTGGATTTGGAACTGTTTGTAAAACAAAGTCTGTTTTGTTGAAGTTCTTATCAAACCCATTACCCTTTGTCGAGTCGACTCCGCCTGGTGCAAGTGTATCTGCTGTGGAGGTTGCCGAAAATGGGTACCCTGTAGAGTTTCGTTCAATACTCGAACTGTTTTCAAGCAGTGTTGCGACACACGGAGTGACGCTTCCTTCGTCCGCGTTATTTTCACAATTCGCTATGGGTTGTGTCCCCCATCCTACGAGGTCAATCGCGGTGGAGGTTGCTTGATTAGCGAGCGTACTCGTGGCAATGGAGAGTCCACCGTTTGCAAGTAAGATACTCGAGGTAGATGTGGCCATTACAGCATCAGGCTGGGCACTACCACTGTAACCGAACTGATTTGCAATCAGGAAATATCCGTGCGATGGAATGATTTTCTTGTAATAGGTAAGCGAAATGCCCGGCGTGGAACTGCCGCTCGCGTAAAACGAATGCACGGAAAGTGGCAGGTCAGCAAGATTGATGTCGGCCTCGCCTGAATTGTAGAGTTCAATAAACTCATCGGCGCCACTTAAGGCTGTTCCAATTTTTATCTCGCTTATCTTGAGCGTGGCACCTTGATTGAGCGAAACCTTTCGGTCAGATAGAAACGCGGTTCCGACACCGGTTAAGGCAGATGTACTTGCATAGTTTGTATCCATCTGAACATTGAATCCGTGGCCATTCGTGAGTCCGGAGGCCGCAGTTGTTGACGCAATGATATAATACTCGGTACCTGTCACGGTAGGAGTTTCACTATCAGGTTCAAGAACCACAAGAAGCCCCGTAGTCACCGTGGTTGAAGCGGCGCCGGTAACAAATGTATCGCTATCAATCTGAAAGCCCGGCTTAGTCCCCGACTCTTTCCATAGCGATAGTCGAGAAACCGAACCATTCGCCATAGTGCTGGAAGCAACAAGTGTTACACCAACCTTCGTTAATGTCTCCGAACCGGTTGCTTGAGAAAGTCGGAACCTTGTAAGGGGGAGCACCGCTCCTCCACCTATAGTTGGATTGTTATCAAAAAATCCGTCAAAAATAGGCGCCTGCTCAACTATAGCTGCGTGGGCTGGTATGGCTCCCGCGAAGATAAAAAGAGCGAAAATAAAAAAGACGCATGAACGTGTCATACGCCTTACCGAAATTGCGGTAAAAGAAAATGTCTTCAGTGGAGAGCACACCGCAGATGTTGTAAATGCTTGCATGGTAAAAAAATAAAAGTTATAACAGAAGTACAGTTCCGACCGAACTGTAGTTATACCATCCCCAATCAACCATTTCACCCAAATCCCTGAATTTTGGCTACAAAACTTCGTTTCGCGCTCGCCATATCTCGATATGACTCGCGCTCCAACTCGTTTTTCGCTCAAAATTCAGGAATTTGTTACTGTGAAAGCGTTGATTGGGGATGGTATGAGAACCTTCTTTAAATTATAGTATATACCCACCTGTAAATCATACACGAACATCCTGTGGATAACGCTAAAAATGTGATAACCTCATTCGATGAAAAGAAACACAAAAACGATATCTCTTACCTCCGGCACGGTTATCCATGGGCAAGGTTATGGCAGGAAGCTTGGCTTTCCTACTGCTAATCTTGAATTAGCAAATAGTTCAAAAAAACTCCTAAACGTACCAACGGGCGTTTATGCCGGCATCGCAACGATTCAATTGTCGGGGAAAACGTACAAGTCAGGAATTGTCGTCGAACCCGAAGCTAAGGGGAAACCGGTCAAAGTTGAGGCTCATCTGCTCGATTTTTCCGGTGATCTCTATGACCTAGAACTACGACTTGAACTACAAGCCTATGTTCGCCCATTTCTTCAATTCGGGACTGAGCAGGAACTCATTAAACAAATACGAGCCGACATCGCCCTAATCGAAAAAATAACAAAGCTCCTACGAAAGGGGTCGGGAAAACTGTAGCGACCTAAATTTCTTAGTCGTACTCGACTTTAGAAATTGGAAGTACTCCTGTGGTGCGACCTAAATTTCTTAGTCGTACTCGACTTTAGAAATTGGAAGTACTCCTGTGGTGCGACCTAAATTTCTTAGTCGTACTCGACTTTAGAAATTGGAAGTACTCCTGTGGTGTTTTCCCGTGGCGGAGAACGAGGATTTCACAGTATTTCGCTCGCTACCTGAAAATATCGGGAAGCTCGTGAGGAATAAATCCCTCCTGCCGAAGACGGCAGCGCTCCCTTTAAGAAAGGGAGAATAAGACAAGAGGTGTGGAGAGTTATCTGCGAGGATATGAACGAGCGGAGTTTATTCTTGTATGGAAGGGTGGAAATCAACCAAAGAAAAATGGGCCGTAAAAATAGAGAGCGACAGCAAGCACAATGATGACAATAATTGTTTTTTTCATAACATACGGCGATTTATAATGTATAAGTATACCACTCCTACGATTTCAGTTATGCACAGCCTTCAAATCCTCAATGTAGGCCTTCACACTTCTCTCAGCCTTCCAACCAAGCTCACCACTTGAACGCGAGAGGTCGATACTGGAGGTCATGCGGTTACCAGGACGCTCGGGAAGCATCTCGACTTCTCCGCCAAATAGTTCTGCAATATCAAGAATTGAGTATTCCTCAGTCGAACCAAGACCATACCCGTCGCCCTCTCCGCGCTCTCCAACAAGCACAAGGCCTTGTACAATATCAGACACATGGGTAAACATCCGCTTTTGGGTTCCAGGGGCTACGACACGAATGGGCTCACCTTTTAGGCGCGCCTGCCTGAAAATCTCAATAACCGTACCGAATTTCCCCGAAAGTTCGTGGGGTCCATATACGTTGTAAAAATAGGTGATTGCGTATCTTAGGCCAAACCATACTCCATAGTTCTGGACAAGCTCAGTGTTACTCGCCTTACTCCATGCGTAGGGGCTACCGTCACGCCCTAATCCCCCATCACCAAACTTCGTACTTGAGCCAGCATAGACTAGTTTTGCTTTATGTCTTCGTGCAAACTCAAGTACCGCAAAGGTGCCGTTTTTGTTGGCCTGCCAAACAGTCTCCATATCCTCGAAGCTTTTTTCAACACGCGCGTACTCACCAAGGTGAAAAATCAAATCTGGCTGTACGGTGACCAGTCTTCCGATATCAGAGGTTTCGCCCTCGAAATAGATGGCGCCGGCAACATGATTTTCTTTTTTCCCTGTCGAATAGTTGTCAAGAGAAAATACCTTGTTTTCAGGGTTTTTGACCAGCTGTTCAATAAGGTTAGACCCCACAAAGCCAGCCCCGCCTGTTACCAAAATTGTTTTCATGTATCCTAAACTAGAAAAAACCACTAAGGGATCGCACGGAAATAACTCCCCCATCTTCCGCCCATTGCATTTCCGACTCCAGCCGCTTCTCAATCGCAGAACCTCTCATCGTACCTCTGGTACGCCTCAAGATTCTGCTCAATCGAAGCGACCGCATTCGAAGCGCACTGAACGAAATCCGAGGAAGTTATTTCCGTGCGAGCCCTAAATGCTATATACGTAGGGTTTCTGGTATCATAGCATATCGAAGTATATCTCGTGCTATCCTAACGTAATGAAGGGAAGACATACATATCAATACAGTACCCTTTCCAGAAAAGTGCGAGACGTACTGTATATCTGTCTTATCTCCTTCCTTGTTGTTTACCTTTCGAGCTCTGCGATGGCGGTGCGTCTTATGCATCGTTATGACGCGTTGCTTTCAAAGCAATGGATTGACCGAAACGGCACCATACTGCACATCGAACCGAATGACAAAGGATATCTCTCTATTCCGATTAGGAATACTTCTCTAAGATTTGACCAAGCATTGGTATCAAAAGAAGACCAAATGTTTTGGTACCATTTCGGATTTAATCCGTTCCGCATGGGGCAGGATTTTTTCAGAGCGGTCCTCGGAAAACGGCTTCAGGGTTCAAGTACGTTAACCCAACAGCTGGTAAAAAACTTGCTTCACAAAGAAAATGACCGGACTTTTCGTAATAAGCTTGTGGAAACGGTGTACTCTATCGCGCTCGAGTTGCACACCTCAAAGGAGGCACTACTGCGAATGTATGAAAATACGGCATATTTCGGTGAACAAATTCAAGGTGTCGAGACCGCTTCAGAGTACTACTTTGGAAAAGATACCGCATCGTTGTCCGACGAAGAAATACTTCGTCTTGTTTCAACCCTCGGTAGCCCGTCCCTCCGTCATCCGGGTACAACGGCGAATTCAAAGTTTTCAAAGTTATTTTCCGATAGTCTTGCTATGACAAACGAAATCGACACAGACAAGACTTCAAAACCTAAGGAGCCTTCTCTTCGACGTGCAAATAATGCATTCGAGCTTGAAATGTTCGCTGGTGACTGTCCCAAGCAATGTGACTTTACGATTGACGCTGAACTAAACCAGAGAGTACGAGAGATACTTGCGCGATATTTGGATACAAAACTGTCCACCGCTGACAACGGCGCGGTTGTTGTACTCAAGCTACCGGAAAACGAAATACTTGCGATAGTTGGGTCACCTCATCCAGATTCACTTACCTCAGGATACCAACTCAACATGGCTACAGCCCCGCGACCTATTGGCTCGACAGCAAAGCCGTTTATTTATCTTTCGGCATTTGAAAATGGGGCCAGGCCATACTCAATCGTCGACGATGAGGAGAACGCATACGCAATCGGTACTGGCTTCGCCTTTTATCCGAAAAATTACGATGGAAAGTTCCGTGGTGAGGTAACTTTACATCAGGCGCTCTCAAATAGTCTGAATGTGCCTTCAGTTAAGGTCCTCGAATTTTCCGGTCTTCCCTACTTCTACGATCTCCTTCAGACTCGTCTTCACTTTGTGCCGTATCAGCCACTCGAAAGATACGAGCTCGGCATCGCTCTTGGTGCCCTTGAAATGGACCTTTTAACCCTCTCGCACTATTTTACAATATTCCCGAATGAGGGAGTCCTTCGCCCTCTTACCATTCACCCACCGACCGCATTTCCAGCACCCATGAATACGGTAACAAAGCCAGAGAGCGTTGCGAATACATCATTTGTTCGACTGGTTACAAGAATACTTTCCGACCGCGAGGCCGGCGTCGAACAGTTTGGAGTTGTCAGTTCTCTAACGTTACCGATGAAAAACTATGCTTTGAAAACCGGTACCTCACGAGATTATCATGACAGTTGGACGATTGGTTATACTCCGGACTTTCTTGTGGGTGTCTGGATTGGTAACAGCGACAACACGCCCATGAAGGAGCTCTCCGGTCAAAGTGGTGCAGGAGGAATATGGCATGATGTTATGACCTATATGATTACTACTCCCTACAACAAGGAGACAGCTTTTTCTTTTGACGGTCTCAAAGAATTTACGGAAAGTGGAGGTATTGAGTTTGGGCTCCCCGGTGACGACTATGAAAAGGCGCGATTACTTCTTGCAAGTGACCGCCTTATCGTGGGTCCACATGACGGCGACACTATTGAGCTAAGCGAGAATACCACCGTTCCCCTACGAGCTCGAGAGCGCGTACAGTGGCGTGTTAATGGCGTCGACTGGGGAAGCGGATCCGAGATTTCATGGCAACCAAAGAAGACCGGCGTTTACCACATCGAGGCGAGTACTCAAAATAGAGTTGACGTACTAAAACTGCTGGTCACTGAACCACAGTGAGTCTGAACTTTTTCTTACTCTTCGTCCGATTTAGCAAAATCATACGACCGTATGATTCTGCTAAAGTACCTCGGCTATTCTCATATCCTCCGTTGCGCTTACCTCACCGACGACAACTGCTTAATCGGTTTAGCGTGCTTGGTTTACCCAGCACCTTGTTCTAAACGCCCAGCCTATAACTGCTTCGATACCGCTCTTGCCCGAGGGTATGGTCGTCTTCCTTGCCCCGCACCAGCAGAGTGTGGTGCGAGATCACGGTGTTTGGTTTACCGTAAAGAGAGCACCTCCGGTTCTACCAAAATTCTCTGGTGTATACAATTCGCTCACAACCGAGGGGAGTATCTGGAAGGTGCCGGGGATAAGGGCACGAATATAGTACTCATATTCATATACTCCTGGAGGAAGATTCTCTTTAAACAAAAGTAATCTATCGTCATGTAATTCCTCGGAATTTGCGACCAAAAGTTCCTTTCGTGTCACCCTATTACTATACGCTTCATCAGGAAGCTCACCTTGTCCGAGTACACCTGCTAGAAGACCTCGAGCCTTTGACGTCCCGGCGCTTCCAACAGAATTCTTCCCCCCACCGTTTCCTTTTTCGAGTGACTTGTCTTCGGTTGCAAGCGTGAAGTTAATGAGTTCCACGCCAGCCGGTATAAAACTCTCAACCGCGACCAGTCTCCGCTCCTTCGGTACAGTTATCGTTAGCTTTGTACGTAACACTTCACCCACATCTGCGTCCAGCACTGCATTCTTTTCTTCAGTATCAGAAAGACGGTAGAAGGCGCGGGTAACCGTAAAGCCCTCGTCGCGAGGACCAATTGACTCCATAGGAAGGAAGTAGGTTAAACCCATATTATAGTAAAACGTATTTGCGCGGGAGTTTAGGTCCTTCTTTAAGAAATTAACCGGGTGAAGTACACCGAGAGAGAGCTTTGAAATCGGAACTTGGTAACTTTTTGCCACCTCATTGTTTTTTGAATCAAAAGTAATTTTTCCTACCTCAGCGTTATCGATAACTGTCGAAAGCTCAAAGTGAGCATTCGTTTCCTGCTTCCAATCAACGTAATCGGAAAGAGCCTGAAGTACAGCAAGTGTATTTTGAGAAGAACCCCATCCACCATCCTTTGCTCGACTCTTTTGAAGCCAAGAGAGAACAGTGCCCGCGAGAGGTGTATCCTTTCGCGCCTTCGCCCAGGCCTGGACAAGAAGCGCTGTATTTTTAATAGGAGTTTCGTAGTATTCGTACATAACTCGCGCGCTGTTGTTTAGAAATGCGCCACGACCGTCTATCGTAAGGCGATTTTCAAGAGAGGCGAGCACATCGTCACGAAGCTTTTCCGGATAGTCTCCGTTTGAGAGAACCATCGAAAGATACGCAAGGGACAGGTTCGAGGCATCTTCATTTACAAACGATTTTGTTCCTGCGATTGAAAGAATGTTGTTTCGAAGGAACGTTGAACGGCCGGCAAATGTCGGAAGGCGTTCAAGCGTATAGGCAAGCAAAATCTGAGTGTCTTTATCCTTCCTTTTTACGTCGATTCGCGATGGATACTCGGCTTGTAAATATGAGGACGCATCTCTCATTATATTTTCGCTGACTAAGTACCCTGCTTGGCGGAGGTTTTCAAGTGTTGAAAGTATATGAAGCGTAAGATAAAAATCGCTATGGAGCCCCGTGTAATAACCGAAACCACCATCTTTGTTTTTATTTGCATATATTCGAGCTAATCCGATTTCAATGAGGTCATCCGGACTATACGTACCTCCTTCATAGGACACTCGCATAGCCTGATACTCCGTACTCTTCCCTTTTACTTCAAGCGAATGCTTCAGTATTGCAATAGCATTTAGCTTACTTGCGAGTTGTTCAGAACAGCCATACGGATACGCAATAAGATAGGCCAGAGCATCGGTAATATACATTGAAAGCGTCGCGCTTACGTTAATAGTAAGAGCACCTTTATCTTTTATGACGTTCTCCGGTAGAAAGACGAACTCTTGCGCAAGGTCTTTTGTCGTTGAATACATTGTTGCGGTTGACTCATAGGTTGTATTTGGCTGTACCGCAATCGCACTATCCACGGTATCGATATAGTTCGGAGCCTCAGCTGAGATGGTGACCGTGTGTACACCACTCTCGACAGTAAGGGGAGCAATTGCATCAAAATACACAACCTGCGACTCAGATGGTCCAATCTTCACAAAAGCATTTTTTGAACCGGGAAGTACGAGCGTTGAAGACTGCACACCGACATTGAATCGAAGCGTCTTTCCCGTCTCATTAAACACCTTTGCACCGACAGTGAAGGTGTCCCCCGGAATAATAAACCGAGGTACCTCTGGAACAACCATAAGTTCCTTACGGGATATAAGCTCACTGTACCCAACACCAACCTTTGTATCTTTGGTGATGGCAAGAGCCTCGCTTTGCCAGGTCGTGAGATTATCAGGAAGGGTAAAGGTTACTTCAGCTAAGCCGTTCTTGTCCGTCTGAACCTTTGCGTCCCAGAATGCCGTACTTTTGAATACTCCACGCTTCTTTCGAGCAAGATCTTCTGCGTCTCCTCCGCCACCACCTTTTGTTCCTTTCGGTATCTCCGCTTCGTACAGAATGTTTTTAATATTCGAAGCGGTCATAACGCCAAGTGGTAACCCCGCGTAGAAAAATGCGATTGGATTCTTTTTTGGATTACCTTTAAGAGCCAGTACACTAAGATCGGCAACCGCGACCGACACCTCCGCGGGCTCGGGTCCTCCCCGACTGTTTTTTGTCTCAATACGAAGAGTTACCTGCTCACCGGGCAAATAGTACTGCTTCAGGGGAGCGACTGATACACGGAGTTCCTTCTCTACCGAGCTAATCTGAAAGCTGACCTGCCCGTATTTTACTTCAGGACGAGGGGAAATTAAGATGACGCTAAGGTACATATTCGGGATGTACTCCTCTTTTATTGGGACCGTTAGGTGAATGAGATTTTGCGTAACATCAATAATCTGATATTCGAAAATACGGCCACGCTCAATGGTTACCAGCGCCTTCCCCTTCTCATACGGGGATTTAACGATTACCTCAGCGGTTTCTCCCACATGGAGGGTGTTTCGGTTAACAGCAATATCGAGCGTTTCGTTGTTGGTCGGACGTACGGAAACCGCACGATTTCCATAGACATAAAAATCAACGGTGCTTGAAACGGTATTTTTATTTTTATCGGTGGAGGAAATGGTTAGTTCATATTGCCCTTCGTCTTCGATTGTGAATTTCTTTGAACCATCTCCCTCTTTGTCTGTCGAAAGACTATAGGTGGAGATGGGTTCTTTCTTCTCTTCGGACTGGTAGTAAAACCGACCATCAACTTCCTGTCTCTTAAATGACTCCCAGGTTACTTTTGAAATGACTGCGTCGATGGTGCCGACTTTTACCGGCTTCCCATCGGTATCGACAGATTTTACAAGAATAGTGTTCTCCTGATTCTTCCCGAAATAGCGTTGTGTAAGATTTGCGCCAACATAGTATAAACCCTGGTGAACAATAAAGGTCTTTTGAGTTGAAATTGTTTGTCCTTGCTTGTTCTGTACACTAATGTTGAGCGTAAACAATTTGCTTTGACCTCGTTCTTCGTCATTGAAAAACGAATCAAAATCAAGTTGTTCTTGTATGGTCGCCTTCCCGTTTGCATTTAGTTTTGTTTTATTACGTACAATAAACTGGTCTCCGTAGCCACGGTATGGCAAGTAGTACCATCCCTTACCAAACTGGAAATATCCATCGGTATCGCTGTAGCGGTCAAAGTAATAGTCCTGAGCTAAAATCGAGTAGTTCACCGTACTTCCAGCTTCAACAGGAACACCGAAATAATACGAGGCATCAACTGCAACAGATAGCGTGTCGCCCGCAATATATTCTTCTTTGGACCCCGTTGCTTGTACGCTAAATGAGGCGGGTACATATTCCTGAACTTCAAAATACCCATTCCCCCCAAGTGCTTCAATTCGATAGGTTCCAAGCGGGGCAGTCTTTTGTAGGTTCATCTTTATGGCAAAGGTCCCGTATTCACTTAAGGCGACATCCTCGGTATACACAGATTCACCTCGACTATCGAATACTTCAACATGCGCCTTCTTATCGTTGAGGATCTCGTACTCCCCGTCATATCCAATACGATAAAGTCCCTTAACAAATACATCCTCAGTCGGACGATAAATTGGTCTATCGGTATACACATAGGTTTTTCGCGCCGAGGCAAGTGATGACGCCCATTGAAACTTGTCGAGTTGACTGGATACAACCGCGCTATCATTTCCATAGGTAACAACCGCCGAAACAATCATCGGCATAACCTTTGTCCGAGCGACACCTTCCTTGTTTGTTGTTCCACCGGTTGCCCATACAGCACCCTTTCGATATAGGTCGACGCGCGCTCCGATTACCGGTGCAAGCGACCCAAAATGCGTGACAAAATACAGGTTACCCCCTGTTGCTTTTTGTGCTTCATCTGTGAATGAGGAATCCTGATCAGTTGTCCACTCAGAGCCTTCGATTTTCTTTTCCTGAACGGCGAGATTAGTGACCGTTATAAACGTTCGCTCGTAGGCAAGCTTTCCTCCCTCCTGACGTCCAGTATTTCGGTCATAATACATCTGGCGATATTCAGGATGTCCAATACTAATAATGTAATGACCGAGTGTGTTCGGTACATCGTCCTCTAAATTAACCTGAAAATAGTTAACCGAAAAATATTTCTTGGGGAGCTCCACTTTGCGAGTAACTGAAGTAAGACATCCAAGATTCTCTCCCGCGATTGTGGGATCTGGCCGAACATTCATATCAATGTACCCAAGGAGCGTTTCAGCACTGACTGTGCATACGTTAACGTTTACATACTCGAGGTTCTCCGCAGTATACGAAAGCGTTGTTCTTTCGGGAGAGGTTACATTGTAAGCTTTCTGCAAATGACCAATTCTTCGATACATACCCTCAAGGGCGCCACTGTCAAAAGAAACTTTCGTGTTTACTGAGCCACCGAAAACATCCTGAAGCGACATTGAAATATCGTAATGGCTTTCGGGCGCTAGACCATATCGAAGTACCGATTGGAACTCTCCAGCCGTACAAGGTCCTTTATAGTACGGGAAACTGCTCGCCGTAATTCGATATGAATCATTCCAATTCCAACGCCCAAAGGAAATATTTGATTTAAACTTTGTATAAAACGTCTCTTCGTCCGGTTCGAGAAGTGGTGTATTTGAACACACGACGAGTTCGGTCAATTTAGCTTTTGTTGTGCCGTTAGACGGGCTAGTACGTGTCACCTTGAAGGTGGGAAACACAACAGCGGTAATGGGAACCATCTCTTCGATGAGAGAAACGGCATCGACGTTCACGAGTTTACGAAGTTCAACAGGTACTATCTCCCCTGGTTGGAACTTTGCTGAATCGAAGGTAAGACCGATTTTCTTTTTATCCGAAACTTTTACGCAGTCTGCCCCGTATGTTTGAAAACCATCACTATCAAATGCGCACTGTTCGGCGTATGTAATATCCCTCAGGTGAGGTGCTTTTATTGTCGAGGCGTCTTTATCAATATCTTCATAAAAAGTAATCCAGAGTGTACCTTGCGGGTCGAAGATATCTGGCTCTACAAGGTTCGATCGATTTGACTCCGCAAACACACTTTCGACCACCTTAGGAACGGTAAACTGAACAATACGGTTTTCACTGAGCGTCGCTGTTCCCTCCAATGGGTCAGCTTTGCTAATGACCAACTGATAGCGCGTGTCAAAGTCCCAGAACTTACTGCGACCAAAGCGATCCTGTGCTCCATACACGGCAAGAATCGATTTGTCGGTATAGGTTATGCTTTTCCCTGTGGAATCGTCTTGAAGTGTCCTGGTTCCATATTCTACAAGAATCGGGACAGAGGCATTACGTGAGTCCATCATGCGTACCTCTATCTGCTTGCGTGTTTTGTCAATATCAACTGGCTGATTAAAACGAAGAAGAATTGGCTCGTGGTACAGTGTTTGTGAGCTCACAGGAGGAAGCGTCGCTGCGTTGTCGGTAAGCTCTCCTGCATATCGCAAAGGTCTCGTAGTAAAGGTGTGCTCGATAGAACCTACTGGGAGTCCGTCCATCGAAACAAAGCCATCTCGTACTCGAACGGAATAGGTACTTGATCGAAGGAGTCTGGTCTTAGGTGTAAACTGAAGGTTTCGAGTAGTAATCCAACGAAACGTCCCCTCTGTCGCAGGGGTAATGACTACCGGGATATTCTTTGCATCAAGGACATTCAACGTAGTAAGGGGGACCATTGGTCGATTGAACACAATGGTGATATCCGAATATTCTGGAGTCTCAGAATCGGCTCGAGGGAAAATAGCCAAGACCTGTGGGTCTTCATCGACGAAAAAGTCCTTCGACAAACTTCCATCGGTCATCGCAAGGGTTACCGTGTAATGAGTAGAAAGCTCGAGAGGTTTCTGTGGCTCAAAAAAAAGTTGATCTGGTGCACCGCCGGCAACCCAGCGTCCATTAAGTTCAGGAGTAAAGGTAATACTCGCCTCGGCCTCCTCGGGAGTAAGCGATACTCCGTCTGGCAAAGTAATGGGCACGGAAGCACTTTTCGAAACCTTATCGCGAACAAGCATGTACACTTCTTCGGTTCCGATAAGCGGAATACCCCGAACAAGCCCTATTTTTTCAGTAACGACATAGACAACAATTCCAGCGAGAATAATTCCAGCGGACACCAAAAAAAGTCGTGCCCACATTTTGAACTGATGCATCGAAAAAATACCGGCAGGTGGTTGCACAGCTTGTGGATCGACAGCAGAATCCGTAGGCGTCCGGAGCCCTTCGGTGTCATTCATATCTATATAGTACGCTACTTTACCTACGCGTGCCATAGCAAGCGTTTAGAGTGGAAGTAAATCCGCGGTAAGTGTCCACACCTCTTATTCTCCCCTTCCTACTCGCCTCGCCGAAGCCTCCGGCGTAGCGCAGGAAGGGAGTGGCCGTAGGCCGAGGGATTTCACTGCATTTCGCTCGCTACCTGAAAATATCGGCAAGCTCGTAAGGAATAAATCCCTCCTGCCGAAGACGGCAGTGCCCGTCCGAACCGGTTCATCCGGGCGGGCTCCCTTTACAAAAGGGAGAAATAAAGCAACCGCTGAAAGCGAGCAGTGGTCGCATGACCGCAACCGCTGAAAGCGAGCAGTGGTCGCATGACCGCAACCGCTGAAAGCGAGCAGTGGTCGCATGACCGCAACCGCTGAAAGCGAGCAGTGGTCGCATGACCGCCGTTTTTCGGGAGGTGTGGACACTTACAATCCGCGGTGAAAGATATTGGTGTCTTGTGTATAAAAAAAGGGCCTCGTGAGAAGCCCTCTATTATCTTTTTGTTAAACGTGGTCGCCTACCACGTATAGGTTCTGGAATCGAATTGTGACCGAATCGATAGTGTCGGCTTCCCTTTCTTCTTAAAGATTTCTCCAACCGGCTTTGCCTCATGACCAAACGTGTTGGCAATCTCACAGAAGCGTTGAACGTCCGCTTTATCGACGACGGCAATGACACCTCCCCCGCAATGGTACGTATCGTAGGGCTCCTTTCCACTAATTCCCCTCCACTCCACAAGTTTAGTCATGATTGGCGGTGGCGCCCAGAGGTTATCAAGAACGCAAGAAAACCCGGCCGGCTTCAAGATATCACCGAACAATTTCGACGGAATGCCTCCACCAGTGATATGAGCGATAGCGCTGATTCGAATGTGTGGTTGGGGCGCTCCAGTTGAACTTAAATCATTCCAACCGTTAAGGAATTGTAGAAAGTTCTCATAGAGAACGCAGGGGGCTGCCACCTGTTGGATATCTTGTTGTGCCGCGGGGACCTTGTACCACTCTGGTCCGTACCTCTTAGCGAAGGCTTTACGAGCGGAACTTCCTCCGTTTCCCCGCAGTCCATATTCTCGGAGCGCAATCAGTGTCTGCCCGGGAGCGAGTTCTGTCCCAGTAATCATTACATCTGGGTGAAAAACTGAAATCATCGTCCCGCACCAGGTAAATCGGACGGAAATGTCGAGACTTTGAGATCCCACACATGGCCCCATTTCCGCTGTCTCACCTTTGAGTAAAACGAGACCTTGTTGCTTTGCGAGGTTCCCCAAACTAGCAATTGCGGATCGAAAGAATTTATTAACACTATCGCCATTTTTTCCCAACGATGACGTATCGAGCTGATTGAGTAATAGGCCATTTCGTCCACCATAGCGAACACCGTCCATCCCCGTCATTGCGATTAGCGTCGTTGCTGCACTTTCTGGCGTATTCGCAATCGCATCCATAATAACTCTCGTTCCATTTCCATCGCAGTCTCCCGAGAGCTGACAATATTTCGAAATGCCCGTTCGAATCCGGAATGTTCGCGGTCCACGAAAATGTCCTTCGGACATATCATTGACTTTAATTAAATGAGAATACTCGTAAGTAGAGCGACAAACGCCACCACAAAACTTGCTAAACGTATCTCCCTCGACAAGATTGACACCGTCCTCAGCATAGGATGGCGCCACACTCTTTTTCTTCATAGGTAATCTTTCGTTTGTTTTTTCTTTTTTTGACCTCTTCTTTCCAAAGAACAGGCCAGCGTTCACCCTATACCTGTACGACTATTGAGTCAACCGTGAATATGCTATCCTGTTGCCATGCAACCTGAAAAGACAAGGCTGGACAAATGGGCACCGTTTCTTATCTTTATAGCTGCCATGCTCTGGGCGAGTGACGGCCCCTTTCGCTATCACCTGACACAGGATTTGAGTGCGGGATTTATTGTCCTCGTTGAACACTTTATCAACTCCCTTATCGTTCTACCCTTCGTTATTCTCGGGTGGAAGGAAATACGGGGACTTCGGTGGCGCGAGTGGCTCACCCTTATCGGCATTGGTATCGGAGCGTCGGCGCTCGCCACAATTCTATTTACAGCGTCGTTTAGCTACATCAATCCGTCTGCAGCTATTGTTTTGCAGAAACTTCAACCCTTAATTGCCATTGCGCTCGCGGTTATCTTTCTTAGGGAGAAAACCGGAAAGCGATTCTGGATATGGGCGACGCTTGCTCTTGTGGGAGGGTATATTGTGTCCTTTCCCGGTATCATACCGACCGTGTATGAGGGCGAAGTCTGGAGCCCAAACACTATTGGTGTACTGTGCGCTCTTGGGGCTGCAATACTGTGGGGAGCCGGAACGGTCATGGGACGGAGCGTTCTTCGAACCGTTAGTTTCAGGACGGTAACCGCGATGCGTCTCTTGATCGCCTTCGTTTTTCTTATGGTTTGGAATACTCCCGAAAATATCGCTGATTCAATTACGTCACTCACCTCAAAGGATGTTCTTTTTCTTATTATTGTCTCCTTAGTATCCGGAGTTCTCTCACTTCTCCTCTACTACCATGGACTCTCTCGAACAAAAGCATCCGTTGCCAGCATTGCTGAACTTGGATTTCCCTTTCTCGCAGTTATCATCAACACAGCGACACTTCACGTATTTCTCGAACCCATGCAAATAGTTGGAATGATTTTGCTGGTTCTAGCTGTGTGGAAACTCACACAGGTTAAGAAAACCGACATCATTCCGCCTTCGATTTCCAATAACTCATAACTCATATGCCATTCATCCTAGGTTATGGCACATAGACCATCGTTCATGTTCACTTTAGCAATAAGCTACACGTGTAGCTTATTGCTAAAATGAGCAGAGCCGACGTAGTTTGACCTGTTGTGTGAATACTTATACCATCCCCAATCAACGCTTTCACAGTAACAAATTCCTGAATTTTGAGCGAAAAACGAGTTGGTCTCCTTCGCGAAGTGCTACGGCGAACCAAAGGAGCGCGAGTCATATCTAGATATGGCGAGCGCGAAACGAAGTTTTAGAGCCTGTCCACTATCTCGCGGTACCCAGTCCTAAAAGCCTTATTTTTAGGCGAAAAACGAGGCGGAGTCCGAAACATAATGAATTATGTTGAGGACGAGACGAAGTTTTGGAGCCAAAAATAAGGCTTTTAGGACAGGGGGAAGATAGTGGATAGGCTCTTATAGCCAAAATTCATGGATTTGGGTGAAATGGTTTATTGGGGATGGTATTACTCTTTTAAGATTTTTTCGAGAAAAGAGAGCATCGTAAGCCAAGCCTCTTTTGTCTCATTTGGAGCAAACTCGGGACTCGAGGGATTTGTAAATGCATACCCAACTCCTGGATAGATATATATCTCATTTAAGACGCCGGCGGTACTAAGTGTTTCCTTAAATTCTTCCACGGTACTCACCGGAATAGAGGAATCATCACCGCCAAAGAAACCGAGGATCGGCCACTTTAAAAGCGACATCTTCTCAAACTCGATATTTAGTTCGGCGTAATATATAACGGTTGCATCGAGAGGTTCCCCTGAAACAGCGAGATCAAGAGATTTTGCTCCACCGAAACCAAATCCAAGTGAGGCCACCTTTGTTGCTTTTTGCTCTCGTAAAAACTGCACCGCCTCACGTAAGATCCGCACAGTTTCCTCGTCGGTAGCAAGAGACCTGTATTTCATTGCGTCGTCAGTTGTTGTCGCGACATGTCCGTTATATAAGTCCACCACCAAAACCTTGTATCCTTGACCAGCGAGATCTCGCGCCATCCTCTTCATGGTGTCATTTAGCCCCCACCATTCGTGAATCATGACAACACCAGGATACGTACCGTCGGTAAGAGGCTCCACATAAAACTCCTTTCGGCCGTCGACAAAATTCATATCTCGCTCCAATACCGCGAATCCTTGCTTGTCAGATAAAAGACTCGCATTAAGCACTGTATCTGAATCAGGTACAACATGGGTTTCAGCTCGGTTTACAAAAAACCAAACGCCTCCGGCCGAAATCAAAATAACCACGATAATAATCGGAATACTTTTCATACGTTTATACATTTTAAAATCAGTTGCCTTTTTTAGCAACAACTCTCGAATAACTAAAGAGTTAGCTATTCTTTACGCTTCGCGCGACTTCGGTCTATGTCGGTGAGAAACTGCTTTCGCAGGCGGACATTTTTAGGTGTGATTTCAAGATATTCATCTTCAGCCATTGTTTCAAGTCCACGCTCAATGGAAAGCTCAAATGGTGGTACAAGGGTAATAGCCTCATCGGTTCCCGATGCTCGAACGTTCGTTAGTTGCTTTCCTTTAGTTGGATTAACCGACATTTGCTCGCCTTTTGATGTATTTCCAATAACCATACCTTCATACACTTCAGTTCCAGGTCCAATATAAAGGACACCGCGCTCCTGGAAGCCCCAGAGAGCGTATCCTAGGGCCTTCCCGCTTGCCATAGAAATCATGGACCCCACAAGGCGCTTCGTTATCTCACCAGCATATGGCTTAAAGCCGACAACGCGAGACGACATAATTCCTTCACCACGAGTATCGATAACAAACTGGTTTCGGTATCCAAGTATTCCTCGGGTCGGTCCTTCAAGAATGAGGCGAACCGAACCACCGTGCTCGCGAAGATCCGAGAGAATGAAGGCTCGGCGACCTAACTTTTCGATAATAGCACCTTGAAATTCTGACGGAGTATCAATCACCACTTCTTCAAACGGTTCAGACTTTACCCCATCGATATCTCGGATAATAACGTGCGGTTGAGATACCTGGACTTCGTAACCAGATCGTCGCATATTTTCAAGCAAGATGGCGACATGAAGTTCACCTCGGCCAAACACTTTAAAGGAGTCCGTCCCTGAAAAGTCCACGCGAAGGCCTACGTTAACCTCTAGTTCACGCTCAAGATATTCTCGAATCTGCCGTGAGGTTACATATTTTCCATCGCGACCGCCAAATGGCGAGTTGTTAATAAGAAAAGTAAGCTCAATAGTTGGCTCATCGACATCGATATGAGGAAGCGGTTCAACGTTTTGATCTGCGGAAATAGTCTCCCCAATTTCAATATCAGTAAGTCCGGCAATAAGAGCAATATCGCCGGCTTGTGCCTCAAGAGCTTCCGTCTTTTCCATTCCTCTCCAGGTAAACATCTTTGCAATTTTTCCGGGGCGAACTTCACCTTTGCGGTTTCGTATAAATACTGACGTCGCTGGTTTTGCAACTCCTTCATAGACGCGTACGACAGCCATACGGCCGAGGAAGTTGTCATAGGCAAGGTTAAACGGTTGCATGCGAAGCGGTTTCGAAATAAGTTCCGGAGTGTCCACGCTTGGGACGTGTTCCGCGATAGTTTCAAGAAGGGGTGTAAGATCGGTTGATTCGTCCGTCAGGTTCTTCTTCGCGATACCTTGTCGGCCGATTGAGTACACCACGGGGAAATTTGACTGTTCATCAGTGGCGCCTAGCTCGAAGAAAAGTTCCAATACTTGCTCATGGGTTCGCTCTGGATCAGCAGCAGGTTTGTCGATTTTGTTAATAACGACAATCGGCTTAAGCCCGAGCTCGAGTGACTTCTTAAGTACGAACCGTGTTTGTGGCATCGTGCCCTCTTGTGCGTCAACGACAAGAAGAACACAGTCAATAGAGCGAAGTACGCGCTCGACTTCTGAACCGAAATCGGCGTGACCGGGAGTGTCGACGATATTAATTTTCCCATCCTTATAAGGAATGGAGGTATTTTTTGCGTAGATGGTAATACCACGCTCAAGTTCGAGCGCGTTTGAGTCCATCGAGGCACCTTCTTTTCCAACACCCGACTGCTTCAAAAGAGCGTCGGTAAGAGTGGTCTTCCCGTGGTCGACGTGAGCGATGATTGCGATGTTTCTGATTTCCATACTCTTTTATTCTCCCTTTTATACAGGGAGCCCGCCCGGATGAACCGGTTCGGACGGGCACCTGCCGTCTTCGGCGAGGAGGGATTTACTTTGCCTATTCCAAATTCTGTTAATAAAAATGAGGCCTCTCGGCCGAGCTTCAGTCCCAAAATAGTAACACAAAACGAAATAAAATAAAAGCCCGAGAGTTTCCCCTCAGGCAACGCGATAATTAGACAACAGTTAGGAACAATGGTTGGCTGGATATAGTGTCTTGCCACTCTGATTCCATGCGTTGTCCAGTTCGTCCGACAATGAGGCTATGGCCATCAGACAAGAAAGGGACTGTGCCGGATTGTCCATGTTGTGGCAACTAATGTTACAGCCACGCCCGTCCATATGAGTACCATTTTCGGTGTATACCACGGAGGCATCTCCAGGAACGGTAAGGGACAAACTAGCTGTTTCTTGGAGTTCTACTCGTAGGCTATGGCAGTCACAGCCATGTCTCCCCATCATGAACTCCCACGCAATAAGCAAAGACGAACGAATCTTGGCTTCAACCCTCGCACGCTCTCTGGGTGCTGCGGTAATCAGTGAGAGAATCTCAACGGCATCCTTACTCAACATTCCACCGAGCGAACTTCCATGCTGTCCACGTTCCGCTAAAAGGGTTAAAGTCATCCATTGGGGAACTGTGGTTAATATGTCCCCTTCCGGAGATATATTGAGATACATAAACAGCATCCAAAGGTTGGTTACCACCTCAAATGCGGTAGTCCAGTTATAGACTCGGTCTTTCCCGGTCCCGCGACAGAAAAGGCAAGGAATCCCATCCCGCTCCGTCGTCCCGTTACATTCCCTGCATACCATGCCTGTGTTGACACGAATACAGGGAAGTGAAACTTGAAGTGATACGAAGTCTTTCTGTACAGAATGATCTCCAAGATTCCGCACGTGTGCTCCAAATCCAAAGGTTGGACAAGAGAGATCTCCTGAAAATTGGATAGAAAGGGTGTCAGGAAATGCTTTTGCCGCTTTCTCTACGATTGGAGCGTTGGAAGGAATCGGCTTTTGCGATTGAATAAACATTTTCGAAATGTGGACGTGCAAAGCTTTCTGATCAGAGCTGAGTCCGAGCCTGAACCATGCAGGAATCGTATCCGAATATAGAGTTTTCATTTCAATTTTCTTTCGGTTGAGTGTTCTACCGATAGCTTAATCCGATATGGCCAAAAGTCAAAGAGAGCTTCCTTTTTCTATCCAACCGGTAAAACTAAGAGAAAGATACCCAAGCAATCCGAGCTGAATCATTGGAGTAAGTCCGACATTCAAAAGCGGAATAATCGGCATTGCGTCCGCATAGACCCACCGGCCAGTAGCGAGAGCGTATTTTTCAAGAAGGATAGCGAAGATGAATAGGGCAAAGACAAAAAGCGAAATCCCTCCTGCCGACCTGCCCGCCGAAGCCGCTTCGTCCAAGGCGGGAGACGGCAGTGCTCCCTTTAGTAAGGGAGAATAGAAACACAAATACGCAAGGGCCGTAATCACCACCGCGTCAAAAAGCGCCGCACCAGCGAGGTGACGGTGCGTCATCTCCATTCCATTGTGGGAAACATAGAGGACCGAATGAGCCTTCTCCCAAAGGAAGTTTAGGACGAAGCCGACGACAAAGAGTACGAAAAGTCTCGCTTTCACTTGCTCAGTCTACCACACCCGATTTAGCAATAGTGTCCGTTCGGACACTATTGCTAAAATGCTGGGCTCCGGCGTCCAGCTACCTGCGCGGGCGGGAATGGCCGAAATGTTAGGATGCCCTTTCGGGAAGCGTTCTGTAGATACAACGAATACAGACCTTTTGGTCTTTCCGAGTCTTGATATACTTATTACCACAAAGACACAGCAAAATTTCTGTTTTTGTCCGCTTCTCAATCCACTGTCCCGTAATGCTTTGGAACGTCTTCTTTGTGGGTTGCATGTTTTTGCTTTGTCGTTGTTTTGTCTTCATATATATAATGCGAATCAGCGAATGGTTCGAATATACGAATACTACGAATCCGAAACGAGAAAATCTTCTCTTATTAGAATGTATTCGTTAATCCGAACACATTCAAACATTCGTAAACATATTACTCGATAAAGGTAAGCGCTTTACCCTTTTTGTTACCTCGTCCTGTTCGGCCGATGCGATGGACGTAATCTTCGTAGGTTGAAGGTAAATCAAAGTTGATAACGTGAGATACGTCACTGATATCAAGACCGCGGGCAGCAACGTCGGTTGCAACGAGTACACGAATTTGACTTGTTTTAAACATACCGAGTGCACGCTGTCGCTTTGAAAGGTTTTTATTTCCGTGAATTGATTCCGCACGATGTCCTTTTTGAACAAGAAGCTGTGAAAGCTTTTCGACGCCATGCTTTGTACGACCGAAGACAAGTACCTTCTTAAACTCTGCATCAGACAGAAGATTATGAAGCACATCGACCTTGTTCTTACCAAGGAGACGTACAATGTCTTGGTCGACATTCTTTGCGGTATCACCAGTTTTCACTGAAATACTTACGGGATTTTTAAGAAAGTCCTTAATGAGGAGTTCAATATCTCGCGACATAGTCGCAGAGAAGAACAGTGTATGACGTTCTTTTGACATCTTACTCATCATAAAACGCATATCAGCGATAAATCCCATGTCGAGCATACGGTCAGCCTCGTCAAGAACAACCGTCTTGAATTCTCCTAGATGGAGATACTTCTGTTCAACGAGGTCCTTAAGTCGCCCAGGTGTACCAATAATAAAGTTGTTTTGATAACGAAGATTGCGAATTTGCGCGCTCATACTTGCGCCTCCCACACACACAACCGAAAAGATTTTGAAACCTTTAATAAAACCCTTAAGTTCATCTTCGATCTGAATAGCGAGTTCGCGAGTCGGCACCATAATAAGAACACCTTCTCTTGGGTTCTTAAGTACCTTGTTGATAAGGGGGATAAGAAACGCAGCCGTCTTCCCTGTTCCGGTGTTGGCAATACCCACCACGTCCTCACCACGGAGAACATGCGGAATAGCCCGGTCCTGAATAGGAGTCGGGAGCACGTAGCCCTTTGTAATAATGTTCTGCTTGAGCCGTTCATCGACTTCAAAGTCGGCGAACTTGTGCTCAGGTACAAAGATAGGAGCAGTCTCGGCAATGACGGCTTTGTTAACAAATTTAGTGATATCACTAAACTCTCCGAACATTCTCCCTCGAGAAGGTCGACTATTGGTTCGCTGTGGTCGACTATGTCCACCACCACGGGACGATGAGCTAAAAGAACCTCTTCCTCCGGAAGAGTTTCCATAGCTTCGTCCAGCTCCACGCGAGGAAGAGCCTGGTCGTTTTGAGTAACGATCGTACATACTTTCTGAATAACCTTCTGGCCTTTAGAATAAAAAAATGGCCATTTCTCGAAGGTTCAGAAGGACAAATGCCTTGACGTTTTTAGGAGAGTTTCTCTAAAACGAAACCTGTGAGATTTAGTTACCAGCATAGTATGTACCATATTGATAAATATGTCAATACATCTGGATTTTACTCACCCTTCACCTCCTTCATGTAGGCCTCAAGAAACCCTCGAGTTGAGGTGTTTAAATCAAGCCTTCGAGCCTCTGTAGGGGTCCTCCAGCAATACTCCTCTGCCTCCTCATTAAGGATAACTTCCCCACCCTGCGTTTTAGCATAGTAGTCCAAGAAAATAAAATGCCGTTCTTTATGAAATTCCTTCGGAAAGATGCACTCCTCGACCTGTAGAAACTGTACGTCAGTCGCATGTAGTCCTGTTTCCTCTTTCGTCTCGCGAACAACGGTATCTTCTGCTTTTTCACCCCACTCAACGCCTCCACCGGGAATGGTCCAAGTGTTACTAAACTTGTGTGAGCGAATAAACAAAATCTCTCCTTTGGGATTGAGAAGGAGTACACCAACACATACTCGTGGTTGTTTTTTCTCTTCGCTCATAGGGTAAGTTTACGTAATGGATCCACAATCATTCCAATAATCTGATCAGTAATTTGCTCCGGTTGAACTGAACCTCCCGCAAATAGTTCTTGTTCTATTTTCGTTAGGGAATGCACCAGCTCGTCGTACTTTTCTACGCTGAATCCCCCGCCTGTCTGTTTTTTGTTTTCATACCGTATTTTTCCCTCTTCTAAACGTTGCTCAACCGAAACAATCCCTTGTGGAGCGACTCGCATATCGGCGTACTCGCACACCTTTGCGAGAATAGAGCCATGTCCGGCAATACTTGTTACTTTTGAAAAACCGAATCCATCGATTAAATCGCAGACTATCGGTGGTAGCGATAGCTCCTTGGCTATCGCGATAGTCGCTTCATGTTCGTCGTTCCCATATTTCGCAACAAACTCGTCCTTTACCGACTGCCAAAACTTACGGCCTTCAGGCTGAACGGACTCGGGGAACACATCGAGGTCCGACTTTATAATGTTTCCCATATCATGGAAAAGGCACGCAAAAAGGACCTGCTGAATGTCGTGAACTGGCAACTTTAGATTCTGCGCAATAAACGAAGCAACTCCAGCAACACGAAGTTGATGGAGTTGCAAAAATGGCATGATGCGATACTGCGTATAGATTTCCTGTACCGTCCTCATAATCCTACTTTTTTACAGCATCTTTTACGGCCTTCTTAACCGCTTTCTTTATCACCTTCCCCTTTGTTTGCACATCTTTTTCTACTTGAGTCCAGGCTGACTTCAATGCGCCCGCAAAATCCTTTAACTCACCGGATTCCAGCTTCTTTAGTTTCTGATATTTATCCGAAACGGCCGTAACGATCTTGTTATAATTCTCTTTGTTCAAAGCCGCTTCTTTTAGCTTTTTAGTTTCGGAGACAATTTCCTTTTCTGCCTTCTTCATCCATTCCTTCGCAACGGCACGATTTTTCTTGGCGCTTTTACTGTAATAAAAGTAGTACGCCCCTGCAGCTGCGGCTGTCGCGGCAATACTGGCTGCCGTGATACCGATCTTAGAAGTGCTTTGCATTTTCTTTGTTGCCATATGTTATCTGAATTATGTAATAAAATTATTCTTCCTTTGCTTTTCTTGGAGGTCGCCGAGAAAACCACCGGGACCCCTTCTGCATAAATCTTGCCACATTGGCCATCACAAATCCGTCTCGCTTTAAACTTGTTCGAAGATCTCCAAGGTCTTCGGCGAGCATCTTGCTTCCCTCGTCGACACGGTTCGTGACGTCACGAACGTTTCGCAAGATGCGTACAATGTAATACAGACCAACACTAACACCAATTGCAACTAGTATAACCGCAATCGTGGTTACAAAAAAGAATATATCGGCTTTCATTAAATCTTGCATTAGTTAAGTATATCACTCTTTTACTGAGAGTGTAGTGGATAGGCACTGCTCCGACTTTAGGAGCAGTACTATCGAATACTTGCTTACAATCGAAACTCTAATTGAACCACACTTTTCTTATAGCCTTCCATACATATTTGGCAAGAAAGACAAGGACAAAGAGGTACAGAATACTCGGAAGGAGCCAGAGAAGAAACGTCAGTAGACGTACGGTTGCAAATTGAATGGCGGAATTAACTTCCTCAACCAGATTTCGTATCTCCTGCTTCCACGAATCTGCGATTTGCTGACCATCGATATATCGACGTTCATAGACCGACACATAGAATCGTGTGTATTCTAGCCTATCGAGTTGGTCAACCTTGGTTCGAGCAAGTCGATCCAACTGCTCATTAATCGAGATACGTTCATTGGTTAAGCGATCGATAATCTGAATTTTACTATCAATTATTTTTGCAAGAGCCTCTGCATTTTGTGTTTTTGTGGCGAGTTTCGTTATATCTTCATATGCCTTAAGAGCGCTATCAAGCGTCGCATCTATGGACGCTCGCTTCTTTTGAAGAATCTCCATTTCGCTCGTAAAGTCATCGATTTGTCGTTGTATCGTATATGTATTTTCGTTAAGTTCGCGAGGGTCAAGTTTTTCTATCGTCGCGAGAACCTCCTCCACTTTTATATGCTTCACCTTAAAAGTGTAACTGCAGTTCGATGTACCCTCGCTTGAGTTCTCAAAGATAACTTCTTTTGCAGACTTAAGCGCGACCAGCGTTCCACACGTCTTCTTTAGATTATGCGTCTCTATCGTTGCATTATAATCGGTCACCTCGAAATCCTCCGCGGTACTGCCGGTCGTACCACCATTATAAGGTGGAGCAATTCCATCGGCGATGTTACGTACCGAAAGCTCAGTTGCAACACCCGGTGAAGAGTACACGGCATCCTCTGCGTAGCCGAACATTTTGGAATTGGAAGAGGACATCGAAGACGGAAACACAGTACGCCCTAGTCCTGTACTTATTCCCTGGAAGGCGACTTTACCAAGTGCGAAGATGAGTACGACAAGTATAAGAACGACGATTGCAGAGCCACCGAACTTTATGCTATCTAAAAACGTAATTTTTCCTTTTTTAAAAAATTTCATGAGCGTTATATGAGCGAATAAAACCAGCTCGTCCTATCCCCGCAACAGAACTGACGGGGTATCCTCAGAATAAACGTGAATAATCTCACGCAGGTACTTGTAAGTGGTACCTTATTGTACCACACCGCCGTAGTTAAAAGAGCACCGCTATTTTTCAAGATCAAGTGTTTCGTCAATACGTATTTTAGAGACGAATTCTGGCACGTGCGATACGAGAATCATCGCGCCTTCATATTTATTCAGCGCCTCTGCGATAACCGGTATATGCCGGAAGTTTATATGGTTTGTTGGCTCATCGAGGATGAGAAGTCCTGGTTTTTCGAGAACAAGACGAGCGAAAGCAACAAGACCCTTCTGGCCCTCCGAAAGACTTTTAATCCGACTATTGATGATATCGCCGGTAATAAGGAACCCTGCCGCAACGGAACGTAGGTGCTCGATAATATGCTTGTCCATTACCGAAAGGAGTGATTCGTACACCGTGTCTTCAAAGTTGAGTGTCGAAAAGTCCTGCCGATAGTACCCAACCCGCACATCGGGAAAAATAGTCGCTCCTTTCGCTGTTCCGTGAGCGATTGATTCAAGAAGTGTTGACTTTCCTATTCCGTTTGGACCCTTCAACAGCAGGTGATTGTTCTTCTTCAAAGTGATGTCTGTTTTTCGAATAGTTGGCTTTATCGGTCCGTTGTTCTTACCATGTAAAAGTACTGAATATGATTCAAGATGAAAGATATCGCCAATCAGTTCAGGCTGTGAAGGTATGATGAACGCGCGAATTGTCTTATCCTCTTTTCGTAGGTCAACTTTATCTTCTTCAAGCGCCTCAGCCTTTTCTCGCATTCGCTTCGCGACCACACGCATTTGACCTCCTTTGTTCGCAAACATGTTTGCTTGCTCTTTCTTTTCCTGAATCAACTTAGCCAGCTGAGCATTTTTACGATTCTCCTTTTCAAGTCGGACAGCAATTTGCTGTACCACGTCGATATAGTCTCCGACGTACTGCTCCATCTTGTGAGTAAAGACATCTAAATAAAGAACTCCATGAGTAAATGAGTTTAAAAAGTCATAATCGTGGGAAATAACAATACAGGTATTTGTGTAGGCCTTAAGAAAGGTCGTTAAATGCTCGATGCCAGCCTTATCGAGATTGTTGGTAGGTTCATCGAGCAAAAGTAGGTCGGGCTCCTGAATAAGCGCGGACGCAAGAAGAATGCGTGCCTGCTGTCCTCCCGAAAATGACTTCACAATACGGTCGTGTACCTTTTCGTGTCCTTTGAGATTTACGGCCTCAAGCACCTTATCGATGCGGGGATCGATATCGTACACCTTTCGTGAGAAACACTTCTCGAAGAAGGCTCGTATGGTAAGTTCAAGATCTTCACGTGGAATAACCTGCTTTGCGGTAGCAATCGTAATTCCGTTGGTTACGTTTATCTTTCCCGAATCCGGGACAAGGCCTCCTGTTATAAGTTGAAAAATGGTGCTCTTACCAGCACCGTTCTGTCCCATGAGCGTTACCTTAATTCCTCTCCGCAAGGAAAAACTAACCTCATTCAAGATGGGGTTGTTCGGTCCGTATTCAAAGGTGACCTTATCAAAACTAAGGAGTGTTTCATTTTTAGCCATTGCGCTATAGAGTACCGTATTTTGCCGGAAATAGAAAGTGACTATTCGCTTATCTGATTTCCGACCCAAATGCCGGCGAATCCGCCAAGCGCTCCCAAAATCAGTGATGAGAAAGAAAAGATACCTGCTCCCCAGAGACTGGGAATGTACCCTCCAATGGTCGAGCCGATTCCAAGAAACAGCCAGATAATTCTCCTATCCATAGGTTATTTTCTCTTACTCGTCTGAATAGCAGTAGAAAAATAGGGAAACTCCACACCCCACTGCTTTTCGAGAACAGGTTGGACCTTAAGTGCTGACTTTGCCAACAGTTTTTCTTTCTCCTCCTTGGTAAGAGGAACGGCGTTGCGAGATGCATTCATAGATACAGTATATAATAAAAAAACGAGCAATGCATCCTCCTCCTGGATGCACGCTCGTTTGAATCCAAACTTCACAAGACCGCACTACGCCAAAGCACTTTGGAGCTTTTGTCATCTGTAGGGACGGGCGGAACTTCGCTGGGTGTGGAACTATCAGTTTTCGCTGTGATTTTCGCTATTCCTCGTTTAAGCAAGGCGACTGTAAGTTGGGCAGGTGGCCTTATAACAACCGTATCACCAACTTGTGTATTCTTCCCTTGAACTTCGTTTGTCTCTTCCATAGGTATATTCCTTCCATGTTACCAACTAGACTGTTACGCAAACCATGAAGAGATTACCACAGATATCTGCGTACGTCCTCACCCGTTCCCTTCTTCATGGAGAAACTAATCGAGTGAAGAAAAAAACGAAATCAGATGTTCGACGTGCTTTTCAAGCGGAACACCGAGAACATCGCATCCACGATAAATGGCTTCTCTTTCGATTTTTGCGGCAAACGCTTTCTCTTTTAGGCGCTTCAGAATTGAGCTCACCTTCATCTGATCATACGGAACGGGGTTTATCTTTTTATACGCGTAGAAGATACCACTGAGTTCATCGCACGCCATAAGTGCACCCGCAAGCTTTCCCCCTGGTAGTGTTGTAAATCCGTTGTAGCCGTAGGCATGTGCTTCCACCGCATGAATAAGCTCATCGGGATAGCCCCACTCCTTGAACCATTGCAAGGATTCGGCAGGGTGCTTGTCTGGAAACTCTTCAAAATCTATATCATGTAGAAAACCTGTAAGGTACCATAGGAGCGAGTCCTCACCGAAAACAGTCGCGTATCCTTCCATGGCGGTTGCTACCATCTTTACGTGATAGCGCTGGTACTCGTCCTGCACGTGTGATTCCAGTAGTTTTTGGGCTTCTTCTTTTGTAGGGAGATTCATATATGTAAGCGTATCATCTTTAGCATTGATATGCAGTAACTTAAGTCGTTTATCAAAAAATCAAAACCCCGCCAGCTGGCGGAGTTTCTCGAATACCCTTAGAACTTTACTCATTATCCAACTTTTTCTTTCACCCTTTGTTCAAGACGACTCACTCTAATGAGTAGTGTGTCAAACTCATGACGAGGAACGAATTTATCGCCAATATCAAGGATATCGGTCCTGATTTTCTTGAAGTTGTCTTCTACTTTCTCAAACTCCTTTTCGATTTTTTCAAACTGACTATTTACTTTTGCAAATTTAGTATCCATACCAGCAAAACCACGAGCCACCATGCCCGCCAAATCCTCCATTGAGATTTTCTTTCCACTTTCTTTTTTCATATGTTTATATTAACAGTCTGTGTCTTTTAGGCAATCATATGTGACCGCCTATTTTGCTTCTTCCAGAATATCTCCGAGTGTGCCTTTTTTATGCGCGGACAGCATAAATCCGCGAATTGCGTCTTTCAGATTCTCTTTTGCCTTTAGAGAGGTAGCACCACAAGAGGCCACGCGCAGTTCAGGATTAAAGGAAACGTATTGTTTTCCTTCTTTAAATATCTGGGCGGTAAAAGTAAGTTGTGGAATGGCTGACTTCATAGTGCGATTTTCGCATTTTTTCTCCTCGTCGTCAATTTTTTGTATAAGGCCACACATTTCCGCACCCTTCATAAATTGCCCCCCCGTTCAATGAGGAAATTCAGTTGAGCTAACTCAAATTAAAGTACCTGACACCTTTATTCAGCGTGTATTGTCGTTAGCTGTATTTATTTTTTCACTTATCTCAAGTATAGGCACGGTGTACTCTAGAATTCTTTTATGCTCCTCCTTTTCTACCATGCGCATACCTCCTCCCATACAGCTATACCGTATATCAGTAAAATGTTCTATACAAATTTCTCTACCGTCAGTAGTTTCAATGCTGAAATAACGAAATTCATCTTTTGGATTTTTCGGGTCATTACACTTACCCGTCTTTAATTCAATCTCCTCTATTCCTAAATTTTTTAGTTCACTTCCTAGGGCATCAGAGATTTTCACAAAGTCATGACCGATACTTTGCAGTTCCTTACTCAATTCATCTTTATCTTGAACAGTAGATAGCATTGCTATTCTAGATTTTAGTATCATTTCAAACCCAAACGATACTAGGATGTAGTGCGATCGTAGGCGTGCCTCATCCACACTGTTATCTCCGAAGTTATTAAGATCGTTCCGTAAATAATCCCGCACAAATTTAACAGGTTGCATTCCCCAGTTCCATATCCTGAATGCAATTTTTCTTTTTTCTTCAATATTCATAGTCGTGATTAGGAAGAATGTTTGCAGTCACCAGCTTCCTCTAACTTAATGAAATTCAAGTCTGTCCATAACAATGTACAAACCTTCATTTATGTCTTTCCTAAGTCCCGAAATCTCTTTCTCGCTACTTTCTGGTGTTTGAATTTTGTTAAATGTTGCCTCATCTATAAATCCTTTCGGATCGCTATTTATAATATTTAACATACCTTCAAAGTAGGAAATCCGTTTACTAGAACTTACTTGTACTGCATCAATCCCTAATAAAGTTTGGTCGGCCATCTTTATACCCCCGTCTCGCATTTCGCCGTAAAGACCGCCAACGTTGTAACCTGACAATGTTAGCCTGGCTGACCTAAGTTGGTTACCTATATCTTGAAGCCATGCCTTAAATGACTTTTCTATATCGATAAGTGCCTGAATTCTAGATTTGGCCTCTAAGTAGTAATTTTTCTCTTTCGTTTGAACTGTTTGCTTATCTAGGGCTACTTTTACAGATGCATCAATTCTTGTTTGCTCATCCACTTTTTGTTGTGCTACTTGTTTGTCTAATGCAGCTTTAACCGCCGCATCAATCCTTACCTGCTCTTCAATCTTTTGCTGAGCAATCCGAGCATCTTCATCTACTTTAACCTTTAAGGCAGCTTTTACCTGTTTTTGAACCTCGGCTTGAATAAGCGCTGAATTATCAGGTGTAGTCTTTATTGGGAGTTTAACAGTTTCCTCCCTCGGTTTGCTTGTTTCAGAAATTTTCTTTTGACTTACAGAAGTGCTAGTAGTTGCAACTAAATCTTGTGTCTGGATAGTTCCTGTAACTGGCTTGCTTTTAAACCATACCAACGGATTCCACCATTTTGGTGCTGGCGTCACTTTTTCAGATTCGGCAACCGCTATGTCCGCTTTAATTTCCGGTGTTTCATTCGCCTGCGGGCTTTCGGCAGCAAGCGTTGAAGTTGCAGCCACTTCCGAGACAGGCGCATCGGCGAGGGGCTTCTGAAACCACGTATAAGGCTTCCACCAAACGGCGAGAGTTACCTGTGGGACAATCAGCAAAGCTATAGCGAGAGAATAAAAAAATGCTTTTTTCATAGTGAGTACGATACCACAGCAGTTAGCAGACATCCAGTTAACCGCCCTTCATGGTATGTATGTTAAAATGTTTGCACGTGGCGCACAATGAACAGGTACAAAATCTTGCGTTCATAGACGGACAAAATCTGTATATGAGCACTGCGAAGCGCGAAATTTATCCATGGGAAATAGACCTTGCGCGTTTTCGTGTGTATTTATCACAGAAATATCATATTGACCGCGCGTATTATCACCTTGGATATGTGAACGAGGAGCATCAAGACTTGTATGAACAAATACAGAAAGCTGGTTTTATTTTGGCGTTTAAGCCACATAGTTCGGTAATGGCAGGATTAAAGAAGGGGAATGTTGATTCCGATATTATCTTTTCAATTATGAAGCGTCTCTATAAAAGAGAAAGTTTTGGAAAAGTTGTTTTGGTTTCTGGTGATGGAGATTACAAAATGTTGGTTGATTTCTTAATCGAAGAAAGTAGGTTTGAGAAGATATTATTTCCGAATAGTAAACGAGCTTCGTCTTTATATAAAAAAATTGGCGCTCCGTATTTTGCAGGGCTTGACGATAGTGATACCCGGAGAAAGATAGAAATGAAAAAGGCTCCTTAGGCAGTTAGCCGTTCGGAACCTCTTTCGTCGTAGTGTCAACATACTAGCAAATCACACGAAAATGTCAATAAATCTTCACGGGGGTGCGGGAATGACAGGTACAAGGGGAAGAAACACCACCCCCTTGCCTCGAAGACTCCCCCTCCGCGCAAGGCTACGGCGGGACACAGTCGGGCACCCCCTTTAGAAAAGAGACTGTAAAATAAAGTGTGTCTGGTAAAATAAAGAAACAATTAACCGACACAAATTATGGAAACAAAAACAAAAGAAAAGATAGTAAAAACACGAAGCGAGATTTTTCTTGAGAGTTCGGTAAAA
>Ga0210057_1000713_pt1 | contig 54256 bp, 56 predicted proteins | sample CryGeyCG2114_010_2_FD_183968 | JGI IMG/M metagenome (GOLD analysis project Ga0210057, IMG submission 183968) | Groundwater microbial communities from aquifer - Crystal Geyser CG10_big_fil_rev_8/21/14_0.10 (SPAdes) (version 2) | ecosystem: Environmental > Aquatic > Deep subsurface > Groundwater ...
AAAAATTAAAAGACGATATGTGTTAAAATAAAGGAGTAAGGAGGGGATTGAATGAGTTTTGAGTTGGCTCTGCTAAGTGTTATTTTAATTGCCAATCTCTTTTTAGGAATTTTAGTTCTCACGAAAAACCCTCAAGATAAAGCCAGTAGGTCTTTTGCTTTTCTTGCATTAGGTATAGCTTTATGGGGACTTTTTAATTATCTTTGCGATCATCCCATCCAATCAGACTTGGCCTTACTTTGGAATCGTCTGGTTTTTCTGATGGCTTTTTTGCAAGGGGGAAGTTTATTGTATTTTGCTTTGGTTTTCCCGACAGAAACTTTGTATTTAAAATGGTTTAGAAAATGGGCATTATATCCTTTGGTTTTTGTATTGGGTGGGATTGCTGTTTTTACTGATCTAATTATTAAGCAAGTTGAATTTGTCTCCTGGGGGACAAATATCATCTCTGGCATTCTTTATCCAGTTTTTGTCGTTTATATGATTGTTTTTAGCATTGGTACTTTTGTGATACTTTTTTTGAAATATCGCCATTCTCATGGTTTAGAGAAGGCCCAAATTAAATTTATATTTTATGGACTGCTTTTGGCCGGCTTAATTGCCATCACCACCAATTTAATCATTCCTTTAATAACCGGTACAACTGAAACTGGTAAATATGGGCCTTATGCGATGATTATTCTGGTTGGTTTTACTGCTTATGCCATTATTAAACATCACCTAATGGAAGTGCGAGTTATTGCCACAGAAGTTTTAGTAACTGGTATTATAGCGATATTATTTATACAGGTTCTTCTTTCCAAGGGTTGGCAGGATGCATTATTAAGAGGCGCATTTTTAATTTTGGTCATTTATTTCGGCTACCTCCTCATCCAATCTGTCCTGCGCGAAATCTCCCAACGGGAGCAGTTGGAGAAATTGACCACGGAACTAAAAACGGCCAATACCCGGCTCAAAGAACTGGATGCCATGAAAAGTGAGTTTGTCAGTATGGCGAGCCATGAACTTTTGACACCGATTTCCGCCATTGAGGGCTATCTTTCCATGATGCTGGATGAAAAACTGGTCAAAATTGACGACCCCAAGGCCATTCAGTATATGGACAGAGTGTATAAATCTTCCCGCCGTTTAGCGCGCCTGGTGGCGGATTTATTGAATGTTTCCAGAATAGAGCAGGGCCGATTACTGGTTGAAAAACAAGTGGTGGAGATGGCAGGATTAATTGATAACGTTATCAAAGAACTTAAATTCAAAGCAGAGGATGCACGACTGACGCTATCAATAAGCTCAAATGTCAAAGCTCCCGCCTTCGCTAAAGCTACGGCGGGGCTTCAAGTTTATGGCGATGCCGATAAACTGAAGGAAGTCCTTATTAATCTTGCCGGTAATGCCCTGAAATTTACCCCGCCGGGCGGAAAAGTTGAGGTGGGGGTGGAGCTTTGGCCGACTAATAAAGTCGTGACAAGTTACGAGCAGATGGCCGGCCATGTCAAAACCAGTCGCGCCCTGCCGGATGAGGCATTGCAATCAAGTGTCAATGAAAAATTCAGGGAAATGGTAGGAGAAAAGCAGTTGGTGGTCAGCGTTAAAGATACCGGCATCGGCTTGGCAGAGGAAGATATTGGTCATTTATTTCAGAAATTCTCCCGGCTGGGTGATTGGACAACGCGGGAGGTGACAGGAACAGGGCTGGGATTGTATATTTCCAAGGCGCTGGCGGAGATGCATCATGGACGGATTTGGGTGGAAAGCGAGGGGAAAGGAAAAGGCAGTACCTTTTATTTTTCTTTGCCATTGGCAGAAAATAAGGGTGAGGTGGAAAGGTTGGATAGCCAGGTGCCGAGAGCCAAAGACGCTAAGCCATTGGCGAGGATGGGGTAATCCCGCCTTTGGCGGGATGGCAAATGGCAGATGGCGTATAGCAGATAGCAGATGGCAGATAGTAGATAGTAATAGCATTTCGCCTATGCAGTTTTTCAGAAGTGGATACCGCTCCCACCCGCTAAAATTATATTCGTATTGTAAAATTATGATCTTGAATTTTGGATTGATTTTAGTAATATTTTAGTTGAAGAGCGAACTTTGACAATTAGGAGAGTGAGAAGATGCCAGATGCTGAAATTCAAGAGATTCTGAGCGAAATTGCCGCCAAAAAGGCCAAAGCCAACGAATCAGCTCTAGAATTTCGCCGTCTCTACCGAGAGTCCCAGGAAGCGTACGCAGATGAAGACAAGGAATTGGCTAAACAATTATCAGAAGAAGGACACGAAACACAAGACGAATGCGAAGCTCTTAATCAAGAAGTAAAGGATTTGTATGAGAAATTGAAAGGCCTTAATGAGCAAAAGAAAAGGCTTGTTAGGGCAAATGTTTTGCCTACGATGGCTCTTAAAGGAATACCACCGAGTTTTCAGCAAGCAATCACCGATACTTTAAAATCCTTGCCCTCTCGTCATGTTTCTGGTAAAGTGATAGAGAGGATGAGTTATTCAGGAGAATATAAAGAGAATCCCGTAACCAAAGAACCACAACAAGCAAATACAGATTTTTCTGTGATGGGTGGTAAACCAGTCATTCGTATCAATAAACAGACACGCGAGGGGTTTACTGAGATAGAAGATCTTAAAATCGCCATGGCTCATGAAGTTGGTCATGTAGTTTACCGAAAATTTGTAACCGACGAGCAAAAAGCAGATTGGGCGGCGAGTTTTACACATACAAGAAATGATTCCGAAGATTCTTTTGCCCAATGTTATGCATTCTATTATTTGTACCGGGATTGGTTGTCGAAAGAGCACCCAAGAATAAAACAATTCTTTGATGGATTAAATTTGACGAGGTAATATGTATTTGATTATTATGTGGAGAGATAAAGACGTCGCTAAAGTCTGGCAAGAGGGTAATGTTACCAAGGTTCAATCTTTCGATCCTAGTTTGCAGGTTCGAATAGAACAGATAATTGATGAGGCCAAAAAGAGAATCCGTAAGCATGATGAGTATTTTGAGTTGCAGGCGAAAAAACAGGGCAAAAAACGTTCAAATCCTAAGATAGAATTTATTGAAAGAATAGGTCATTTCCTAGCGCCGCACATTGTTCCAAGTCCTCCTGGTTCTACTGAAATCAAGGGCGAAAGAATATGGGTTGACTGTGTTGACGAGAAAACAGGTGAAAGATGGGATATGACTCTTGGGATTGCCAAAAACAAAAAAACTTCATCCTCTAACCGCGCTAAGTAGCGCGGCTTTTCTTTTTTGGCTAAAGCCCCCAAACCATTGGCGAGGATGGGGTAATCCCGCCTTTGGCGGGATAGTTTATGGCAAATGGCGTATGGCAAATAGTAAAAGTTACCAGCCAAAGGCTGGCACGCCATCTGGGTGGAAAAATTAAAAATTGTTAAATTGGCCGATTTTTGGTATAATAAAGTTATGAAAAATGCTCTCCTGAAACCCCTTTTTTGGGAACTGGATGCTGAAAAACTGGATGTTAAAGAAAATGCCCGCCAGATAATTGAGCGAATTTTAGAATTTGGCAATCTTCACCAAGTGAACTGGATGAGAAAAACCTATCCAGTAGAGACGATTAAAGAGGCAATCAGGGCCAGTCGGCAACTCTCGCCTAAATCGGCTAATTTCTGGGCTCTTTATTATAAAATTCCTCAAAGTGAGGTAAGGTGTTTGATAAGGTTATTACAAAAACAACAAAAAGTTCTCTGGCCCTACTAGGGGGAGAGAGAATTCTTGATAAATGCTATCTTGCCGGCGGCACTGGTTTAGCTCTTCAATTAGGCCATCGTATGTCTTTTGATTTAGATTTTTTACCTCGAGGGAATTTGAAAGAAGGGAAATAATTCAGAGGCTGGAGCCCTTGGGTTTGGTAGTGGAGCGAGAAGCATGGGGGACTATTCTTGGTATATTGGGCGATACTAAATTCAGCTTATTTTATTACAAATACCCCTTGCTTTACCCAACTATTGAGTTTGACGGTATTCATCTCGCCGAAATAAGGGATATTGGAGCAATGAAAATTGATGCTATTGCCTCCCGGGGAACAAAAAGAGATTTTACGGATCTTTATTTTATAGTTAAAAAATGCGGAAGATTGAAAGATTTATTGTCAGTTTATGACCAAAGGTATAAAAAATTGGAGACCAATAAAGTTTACATTATTAAAAGCTTGACTTATTTTGTTGACGCTGACAAAGAAGAAGATCCCCGGATGTTAGTAAGGGATTATAATTGGCAGGCGGTCAAGAAATATTTGATAGAAGAGGCAGAAAAATTGGTTTGATGGCAAACCTCTGGCGAGGATGGAAGGATAGTAATGAGTAAGGGGTTAATTAGTTAATGAGTGGGGAATATAGAAAACGACCGATTTAATATTCGTAGAGCAGTGTCCTTATTTTTTAGAGTCGGAAGTACTCTCCTTTTAGTTTTTGTGTTTTATATCATGGCTTTAATGATTTTTAAGCCATATACATTTCATTACTTCTTAGAACCTTACATAATTGTTTCTGCCCCTCTAATCTTAAGTATATTTGGATTTCTACTGGGTCATTTGATTTATAAAGCGCCAAAATTTGACAAAGCTGTCAAGATTTCTTATCTGGTCTTCATTATTTTGCCAATCATTTATTATATATCATCTTATTTGTGGAATGAATTTAAAGATCTGACCAATCTTATGGAAATGGGGATTAAAGGTCTATTTTGACAGACGACAAATTTTTAAAAAAGAATTTTATAGAATTATCAATAATCAGAATTAAAAGTCGAAAGTCAAAATCAAAAATTTGAGCGTTGGCGATATTTCTAATATGATAGTGGAAAAATTCTCAAATTGTGCTACAATATCATTGAAAGGAAAAGATGTCTCCTAAAACTGAAGAAAAAATTTTACGAAAATTAGAACGAATTGAAGATCTTTTAGTGAGAGTGATTCCTCAAAAAACTGAACTCACCGAAGAGGATGTTTTAAAAATTGTCGAGGAGGGTCGGCAGGAGTATAAAGAAGGCAAATTAGAAGATTTTGATGATTTCATAAAAAGGGAATATCCTCAATATGCCAAAAAGAGTAAAGGTAAAGCCGTCCAATCGATTTAAGAGATCTCTTGCTAAATTGCCACCCCATATCCAAAAGGTTGTAATTAAAAAGGAGGCTATTTTTGTGAATAACCCTTTTGATAAAACACTTAAAACACATAAATTAAAAGGCAATCTCAAAGACTTTTGGTCATTTTCGGTAAATTATTCTTTTAGAATTGTTTTTGAATTTGTTAAAAAAGACGAAGTTATTTTCTACGATATCGGCGACCATCAGATTTATCAATAAAAAGATGCTAAGCCGTTAGCGAGGATGGGGTAATCCCGCCTTTGGCGGGATAGCTTATGGCAAATAGCAAATAGCAGATAAAAAAGACTAAAATGTGTTATAATTAAAATACAATTTTAATTAAAATCACAGATTTTTAATACAACTTGATAGGAATAAAAAATGCCTCAAAATCAACTCAACAAACCAGCCAGTAAAAAAGATCTAATCCACTTAGAACTGCGGACAGACAGGAAGTTTGAAGTGTTAAAGAGGGAAATGGAAGCACATCGGCAGGAGACGACAAATACTTTCCAACAGATTATGACAATTTTAGACAATATTGCCCAAACCGTTCAAAGATTAGATCAGGAGAGAATTTTTACAATTAGGTGGGTGGAAAGAATTGAAAAAGAGATTGAGGGAATAAAAAAACATTTGAAGCTATCATAAGGAGGGTTCGATGTCTAAGGGATTTAAATGGTTCTTGATTGGTTTGGGGATTGCCATTTTGCTGGCTGGTGGGTTTATGGTCGGGGTTTATTATTCAAAAAAAGCAACTCCAACTACCACGACTACTACCACGACAGCCATTGCCAAACGGACTACCACCACTACCACGACAGCAGTTTCCGAGTATGCCGGCTGGAAGACCTATACCAATAATGATATTGGTTATCAATTAAAATATCCGGCCGACTGGACAGTTTTAGAGACCGATCAGTACAGCGAGGTAGTTGGTACAACCGTTAAATATATCACCATCAAAACTGCCGATGAGAAATATTTCCTCTATTTTGGCTTGAAAAAAGAAGGTGGGGCTTATGAGATATCAGACCGAACGGGTATGGGCGCCGGGGAGATGATTGATGAAAGCGGCTCTATCACAATTTTGGATATTAAAGTTACCCCGGAAGATTTGGTTTGGCAGGCTAAGGCCAAGGAAGTTTTTTATAATCAGCCATCGGGATCTTCCACCAATTATCAGTTTCAGGCAAGTTTCTCTTATAGCCAAGGGGCTGATTTTGATAATCTTGACATGAGCACATTATCTGAAAAAAAGACCGTTGAGAAAATTTTGAAATCAGTCAAGATTTTGTAGTATAATAATAGAGTAATCTAATTACTAGTGAGGACGAGCGAAGCGAGGACGAACGATTAATGCTTTAATACTAACGCAGTGTTTATTACTTTCTTACTAACAAACAAAAGTAGTAGAGTAGTAAAAGCAAGCAAAGAGGAAGATGGCCAAGAGCCAACTTAATCAACCAGCAACTCAAAAACATCTCAAAGAACTTGAGGGAAGATTAAAAGATAAATTAAACGAAGTAGAAAATAAATTACATCTAGAAATTGTATCAACTGCTCAATCATTAAGAAATGAAATTGCCACCGGAGATAGACTTCTAAGAGATGAGATCGCCGCCGGCGATAAATCATTGAGAGATGAATTAAAAGCCGAAATTGCCACCGGCGATAAACTTCTAAGAGATAAAATTACAGAAAAATTTGCCACTAAAGAAGAACTTATTAAATTTAAAGATGAGATTTTAAATGCAATTGACAAAGTGGCAACAATGATTAAAGATTTAGCTGATGAACAGGCTTCAAATTTGAATAGATTTGATAGAATAGAAGGGGAGATAGTTCAGATTAAAGAAAAAATGCAAATAGCATAGGAGGTGAACAAAATGGAGGAAAATCCAAAAACAAGGGTTTTAATCATTGACGATGACCAAACATTGTGTGAAATGTATGCTGAGCGGTTGCGCACTGAAGAGTTTGATGTGGCGACTTCATTCAATGGCGAAGAAGGATTGGCCAGGGCAGTTGATTATGCTCCCCAGGTGATACTGCTTGATTTAATGATGCCCAAAGTCAATGGTTTTGATGTTTTGGATATACTAAAATCCACGCCTGAAACAAAAAATATACCCGTTATTATTCTCACTGCCTTAATTCAGGAAGAGAACAAACAGCGGGGACTGAAAGCCGGGGCGGATGATTTTATTGTCAAATCCGAAACCATGCCGGGAGAGGTGATAACAAAGATTAAGGCAGTGATTGAAAAAGGGAAACAGGCCAAAGAGGAAGAAGCAAAGGGGTAATTTCTAATTAACCTAATGATTAATTTTTCAATGACTAATGAATTTGTTAATTTTTAAATGTTTTAAACATTAAATCATTTTGACATTGATTGAACATTAGATAATTAGTCATTAAGAAATTTAAAATTATATCTTCTCCATTATCGGGAGTCCCAGGGTTTCCAAAACATCCTTGAGGACATTATAGAAAATTTGAACTAAACAGGCGCGGAACATTTTTTCATCCGCGTTTTTTGTTTTGTAAATAAGAGGGGTGGATTCGTAGAAATTGGTAAAGACCTGGGATAGCTCAAAGGCATATTGGCAGAGGGTGGCAGGAGAAAGATTTTGGCTGGCATCATTTAAGACATCCGGCCAACGGGCAAGTTGGAAGATGAGATTTTGCTCAGAGTCGGTTATATTCTGCGGGAAATTAACTTTTAGTAATTCGTTAGAATTTCGTCGCTTGAGCGAATATTTTTCACTTTTTCCGCCAACTGGCGGATTTAATTTTTCTAAGATATGCAGCGCCCTTACCAGCGCATATTCTAAATAAACACCAGTATTGCCATCAGTTTGCAGGGCTTGGTCGAAGTCAAAAGTAATAAGATTATTTTTATCAAATTTTAAAAGATAATATTTGACAGCAGAAGAAGCTAGTTGTTTATTTTTAGTCAGTTTTTCCGCCTCATCAATTAAATCATCGGCCTTAACCCCTATGCCTAATCGTCCGGACATTTGGATAATCCGCCCTCCGCCAGCTGGCGGAGCGGATTTGCCCTGTTTAGTTTTAGTCAGCTTTTGGGCGGCAGAAGGGGAAAGAGCCACGACTTGATAGGAATAATGGATGAGATTTTGGGCTTGTTTTTTATAATCCAATTGCTGGAGAGCTTTTTTCAGAATATTTTGCAAATAATCTTGGCGGGCATCAATAACATTGATGATTTTTTCGGCCTGGCCAAAAGATTTTTCCTCACCGGATTCGCTTTGTCGCCAAAGAGGCTGATTATTTTCTTGCATTGCTTGACGTACGTACGTAAATTTAGGTCCTGCAAGGCCAAATTTGGCGCTGGAGAGCGTATAGGCAATGTCTTTGGCTGTATATGTCAGCGTGCCATCACTTTTAACTAAAACCTTGTCATCGCGCTCATCTTTGCCCGGCAAAATCCAACAATCTTTATTTCCGAGCGTAATACCCTGTTCTTTAGAACGGGGATGCAAGCTTCTTTCAGCGAGGAAAGAGATACCGTGGGCTTTAGCCCACGGAGTGTCATTTTTACCCGAGGTTTCTTTTTTGATAACATTTTTTTCTTTTAACAATTTAAAAGCTTCATTCCATAGACCCAATTTCAAAATAACTGATTCAAAAGTCAAAACATCATAGAAAATGCCAAGCCGGCTCATGGTTTTTAAGTGGGCAGTAACTATTTTTTGAGATAGTTCCTTTGCCTTTGTCGTCCAGGGTTCTTTACCTTCTTCAATAGCTTTAAATATTTCCTGCCGTTTTTTTAATAAATCTGGCTTTTTCTCATATTCCTGTTGTATCTGGGCATACAAATCCCAACACAAGTAATCGAAACGATTACTGGCTACTGGCTTATGGCTTATAGCGTATTGATCCAAGGCCAAAACAACATCTGCTACCTGGACGCCAGTATCATCAATATAGTTTTGTATCTCAACCTCTGTTCCAGTTTTTTTCAAAATCCGCCCCAGCGCATCACCGAGACAAGCATTTCTTAGATGGCCAACATGAGCAGCTTTGTTGGGATTAATATTGGTATGTTCGATCACAATCTTGTGACCCGGAGTCCTTTGATAGACGGAGGGTGACAATATTAATTGATAAAGTTTAGCAAAATCAAAATGAAAATTTATATAACCTGGCGCTGAATAGCTAACATCTTTAATAAAATCCGGTTTATCTTTTATAATTTTTTCTAAAATTTCTTTGCCGATAATATCTGGCTTTCCGTCAGCCGGCGGAGCAGCTTTTTTTGCCAAAACCAAAGGCAAAGCAGAGGAAAGATCTCCTAATTTTTTATCCGGGGGAATATTAAAATCAACCGGCGTATCCGGGTAATGTTTTAAAAGCCAATTGCGAAGAGTTTTTAGAACCATTTGGTTATATCATAGCGAGAAATAAGGAAGAGAACAAGATGTAAAATCTAAAATCCTAAGCTCCAATGTCAAATAAAATCCAAAATCCAAAAAAATTTGACATTTAGGCATTTAAGAACCTGCCTTCGGCAGAACCTTGAATCTTCACATTGTTCAGATTTAAGCATTGATTTGTCATTTGGATTTTGTCATTGAGATTTTAAAATGGCACAAAGGGATTATCTCGCCCATAGCCAGGCTCTTGGGGCGAAACAGGTGTGGAGTACAAATTTTTCTTCTTTAAATCCTCAAGTTTGTTAAAGTTTATATCTAAATTTTCTAAATTTTCCAAGATGCTAACCTGTTTTTTATAGAAGATCATGCCGTCAGCCCGGACTGTTATTTCATCATCACCTGTTGTTTTAACTTGAATTGATTGGAGGACGAAAAATCGTCTAATGCCTTCCCAGGTTTTTAAGAAATTCATAAATGAGGGGAAATTGCCTTTAAAGGTAAAAGAAAAGCCAGTTTGCGCAGTTCCAGGTAATCCTCCTACCTTTGGCGTAGGGGTAGAAGTTGTTGTAGAGGAGATAGTAGTTGTGGCACCAGCTGTTGCTGATTCTTCATTTTCCGTTGTTTGCTTTGCAGTTGCTTTAACCGCACCTGTAATTTTCATAATATCGCCTGCCACGCCATTGTCCTGAAAAACTTTTTCTGTCTCAACAATAAATGGTCCTTCTTTTTGGCTATCTGGTAGATAGTCAGAGACAATTTGGGTCATTTCTGACAACTGCTCAGAGCGTTGTTCTAAAGATGTAATTTTTTCAACTCTTCCAGTTAGATCAGCAATATCACGTTTGGATTGCTGGAGATCTTTGACGGTTTTCACAAGTTGTTTGCCCTGCGGTATAACAACCAACCAAATTACTCCAATCGTAACTAAGATAAAACCAGCAATAATAATAAAAAAGGAAGAAGAATATTTTTTCACGGTATTTTCTCTATTTGACCATTAATGGTGAAATTAACTTTATCCTCAGAAAGATTGGACGATTCAAAAGTCATTTCCTTAAAGTAGGGCGAAGCATCAAATTTCTCCATCAATTTTACAACCTCTCGCCGGGATGCTGCATAACCCTGAATTTTGACCGGTGGCTTGGATTGAGGATTGATGGTAAAATCAGTAATTTGTAAAGCGCTGGGGGTGGCTTTGATTGTTTCGTCTAAAAAGACAGAGAATTTATTTTGCACCTGGGCGGCTTTTATAACCTGTAGCCGGTCATTAATTAAATAGGCCTGCGAAACTATATCTTTTTTCTGATCAATGGCATTTTGAAGCCAGTTTATTTCGCTTTGATTAGCTTGGAGAGAAACATGCAAGGTCATTCGGCTAAAAAATAGAACAGCAGTTAAAATGAAAAGCAAGACAATCCAAGAACCACCCAAAGAAATGGCAGTCATATTTAATTGAATTTGCTTCTTTTTATTCTTTAATTCTGGCGGTAAAAGATTTATTACACTCACTTGTCTCCTTTATTTACCCTCTCCCAAATTGGCACCAATAGCTACTGACAAAATGCGGGCTTGGACAGGTGTACAAATTTTCTCAGCCCCGGGCAGAAGTTTCTCTAAAGGATTGCCGAGCAATGTTTTAAGGCCTGTTTGACGGGAGAAATAAGCACAGACACCGCTTAAATTGGCTCCGCCGCCTGCAAGATAGATTTGAGATACTTTTTCCCTCTGGCCCAATCGTGCCTGATAATATTTGATTAAATGATTGATTTCATCGGCAATCGGCCCCAATTTTTCAATACTGTGTAAAGAGGCGGATGGGGCTTCAATTTTTTCCAATTTCTGCTCAATTTCTTTTTTTACTTTTTCATGTTCCATCTCAACTTTTTCTACAACTTCCTGAGCGCCAGTGGAAATGGTACCAGTTAATTTTAATTGAGATTTTTCAAAGATGGCTACGCCAGTTGAGATGCTGCCGATATCCAAAACTGCTACTGTTTCTTGCAGATTTGGCGGTATAATCGCCCGGGCAGCAGAAATCGGCTTGGTTTCTAAAGACACCATCTCCAAACCAGCCAATCTTAAAAATTCAATATAGTCGTCAACTAAGCGTTTAGGCGCAGCAATCACCAAAACTTCATAGCCATCTTTTGTTGTTTGGGTGATGTGCCAATCAAGATAAACTTCTTCAATCGGTACGGGCAAGAAGTCCGAGGCCTCGTAAGGTATAGTTTTTTCTAAATCCTTTGGTTTCAAAAGCGGCAAATTAATTGTTTTGGTAAAAACAAAGGATTCAGGCAGGGCACTGGCAACGCATTTGGCCCGGATAGCATGGGGTTTGGCTTGCCTCATTGTTTTCTGCAGATATTCGGCTAATTTTTTCTTTTCTTTAATCCCATTTTTCTGAATAGAATAAGGAGGGCAAGGTGCCTCTGCCCAAGAAATTAGACGATAACCCTTTTTGCCGACTTTATCTAAATAGGCAATTTTTATCGTTTGATAGCCGATATCTAAACCAAAAGTTGGTTTTTTTATGGAAACAAAATTTTCTAACAATACCCCTCCACGTATAATTTTACCAGATATGTTTAGAAATTAGAAATTAGAAATTGAAAATTATATTTATGGTATCTCCCGCCAGGTGCCAGGCATTATTGTATATGTACCACCAGGCCCCGAAGAAAAAATGGCACTGGCTAATCCCTCTTCATAAATAATGTCGCCATTGCCAGAAAGATTTAATCCCTTGCCAGTAATAGCCGCTAATTTGCCAGAGCCAGAGATTGTCATGCCGCCGTTATAAGCATAGTAGGCGCCAGAACCAGAGGCAGTGCCGGAATAAGATATTGCTGGCACATCAGGCGAAGTAGATAAAAAGAGCAAATATCCTCCTTGGGCCGTGCGGTTGAAAGTATATTGGCCGGAAATATTAATATGGCCGTCTGCGATGATAATGGTGCCATTGGCGCCAAATTTTGGATCAACGGTAAAAGTGCCTTTACCAGAAAGGTTGATATCACCATGGATCCAAATCGGGCCGGTAATATTAATCGTACATTCCTGAGAAAGTTGAAATCGGCCGGTTATTTCCAGGGGACCTAACGATACACTGCCGGGATTAGTTAAATCACCTTGATGGGTCCCGCCTTTTTTAGCTTCATTTTTCCAAAAATCAATATTAACTACTGGTAAAGGTTGAGACTGGACATGCTCTTGGATTTGACCGGTAATCTGGCCTGGTTTTTGTTGAGAAATTGTTCCTACAGCAAAAGCATCACCTTCAACTTTGGCGCTGGAACTGTTGACATCGATGTTAGCATTGGAAAAAAGATTACCCTTAACATTAGAATTGCCGCCAACTGTTATGCCCATGCTTCCGGATTGGATGGCATAATGGAAAGAAACAGATTCTTCATTGGGCGTCGCCGCAACCATCACCCGGACAGTTTTCGTCGCAATTGGATTAGTTTTGGTCGGGACATAAGCTGTCGCTGTGACTTCTTTTTTATTTGGGTCAGCCAAAGCAATAACTGTTACCTCAAACTGGCCAGTATTTAAACTGACAGGAGCAGAAGTACCCGTATAATTTGGATTAGCGTTAATTTGTTTGATTGTTTGATCAATACCTGCTTCAGCTAAAGTTAGGGCCTGGTTGGTTTTTAAATTTTGGCTGGCGAAAAAGTAATTGCCACTCATAAGAGAAAGCATTGCTCCGGTTATCAAAAGTCCAATACCAATCAAGGCCAAAACCAAGACCATTATTTGGCCATTTTGCCTACCGATTTCTAATTGTTGCTTGATCGACAAAATTCACCTCGCTCGTTTTCCCCTTAGTTGTTTTTTGCAAGGTTAAATTAATTTTTACTAGAACTGCCTGTGTTATATCGCTGGTTTGGGCTCCGGCTGAAGTGTAATAAGAGAAGGCAAAACTGGTTAAATCCGAGAGAATATCTTTAGAGAAACTGGCTCTAATACTTTGGTTATCAGGAAAGGAAATTTCTGTTAAGATGCCAGTATATTCATTGTACTGATAGACGACATAATCATAAATTCCGGCAATTGGTGCAATATTGGCATCCAGCGAGGGTATTCTTAATACTATTGTATCAGAACTAGTTTCATAGAACGTGCCAGCCAGCGTGGCAGAGGTTTCAATAGAACTAGCAGAACGGATGTCCCCCATAGCATTGGCCACACCTTGTCGAGCGGTTAATTGCAGATTGGCATGGGTTGTTTCAATATCAGATACCCGTTTTGTTGTGGCAAAAAAAGCAGCGGTGATTGAGGAAATTAAACTAAAAACAGCCAAAACGACAATCATTTCCATTAAAGTTATGCCGCGATTTCTTTTAGTCATTGAGCCCCCCTTGACTGATTAACGTTTCAAGATAAATTGTTTTAGTACCACTTCCTTCCTTCCAAGAAATTGTTACAGATGCCCGTTTTATGCCAGTAGAATAGTCAGTTATGGTCAAAGTGGCGCTATGTTGTAAAAGTTGGTCTAACCCCTCAACTTGTCCAATAAAAGGGCCATTGGTTTGGTTAGTTAGAGAGGAGGAGGGCTTAGAGCGGACAATTTCCAGTTCCTGTTCGGCAGCTTGTTGGGCGATGGTTAGATGTTTTGCCCGGATTGACATTTTCACACCCAATGCCAGGGCTGAATAAATACCAAGCATAGCTAAAGTTATAACAGCAATCACTATAACTATTTCTATTAAAGTCATACCTTTTTTCCGCCATCCGCTCCGCCGGCTGGCGGATGGCGGAGCAGGAGATTTTTTCTTTTTCATTACATTCATCAAATTATAAATTTTTTCCAATCTTGTAATTTGCTTCACATTACGCTCATCAAATTATAGATAGGCATTAAAACACTGGCAATGACAAAAGCTACGCCTGCTCCAACAATCAAAATCATAATTGGTTCAATAAGGGTGGTGAGATTGTGAGTGACAACATCAACTTCCCGGTCAAAAAAATCAGCAAGATTTGTCAAGGCATAATCTAAATTACCCGATTGCTCCCCGACAGAAACTAGATTAGTTACCATAGTAGGGAAAAGCGGGGATTCCTTCAAAGCTGCCGAAAGTTGATAGCCGGATTCAACTTTCCGCGCTATTTCCACAAGATTCTGTGTATAATAGCGATTACCAATGACATCCTGTAAGGTTTTTAGGGTTTGTAAAAGTGGCAGGCCAGCGGCAATCAATGTTGCAGTTGTTCGGGCAAAACGAGCCATATAGAGTTTTTTAAAAAGAGAGCCAAAAAGAGGAATTCTAATTTTAACTTTATCCCACCATATGGCACCAGCCATACTTTTGACAAAGAATCGCCAGCCGATAATTGCTCCAATGATAGCAATCAAAAGTAGCCACCAATAATTTTTCAAAAATATAGAAAGAGCTATAAGAAATCGGGTTGCCCAAGGCAGTTTGCCACCCATTTCCTCAAAGATATTTTTAAGCTGTGGTATAACAAAGATTAAAATCAGAACTACAACAAGAGCCAGCGTAGCCAAAATAAAGGCAGGGTAGATCATCGCACCGCGTACTCGAAGGATAAGGGCATAATCTTTATCCAATTGATCGGCTAAACGCATAAAAGTTTCATCTAATTTACCCGCCTGCTCGCCAGATTTGGCAACGGAAATGTATAAAGGCTCAAAAACAGAAGGATGTTTAGAAAGAGCCATTGAGAGGGGATCGCCGCCTCGAATATCGGTGGCAATTTTGGCAATAATTTGGGCAAAGTGTTTGTTGGTTGTTTGCTCCCGCAGGGATTCCATGGCTTTGACTAATGGCAGACCAGAACGGATCATAATTGCCAGTTCCCGCGTGAAAATAATTTTTTCCTTTAGAGAAATTCTTCTTTTGAAAAAAGAAAGTAGATCAGTTTTGCTTCTAACTCGTAGTTCTAAAATAAGAAGATTGCGGCGCCGCAGATTGCCAATTGCTTCATTCTGGCTGGCGGCCTCAACATCTCCCTTGAAAATTTGGCCATCCGGGGACTTTGCTCTGTAGATAAAATATGCCACGTTCCCTCGCTATGCTCGGTCAAACTTAAAACTCAAATCTTAAAACTTAAATCAACAGCGTAAAAGAGAAAAGATTCTTTTTTGTTTGAAGAACCTGTCGCCTTTGGCGACAGAACCTTGATTCCTTCGGAATGAACTTGTTCTTTTACCTTTTGCCTTTTAACTTTTAACATTTCTTCAGTCCTTTGTTACTCGCCAAACTTCTTCCAGTGTTGTTACGCCCTGCAGGGCTTTTAAAATGCCATCTTGTTGCATAGTGATCATCCCTTCTTTAATTGCTTGAGCAGCTAAATCAGATGCCGAGGTTTTGCGCAAAACAAAAGGTTGAATCGTTTCTGTTACTCCAAAGATTTCAAAGATGCCAATCCGTCCTTTATAGCCACTTTTTTGACATAAACCACAGCCCTCGCCTTTGTAAAGGGTAAATTTAGAGGGGATAAGTTCCCTATGGGTGGATTCTAAGTTAGCCATTTCTTTTTTAATTGTTTCAATTTCTTCTGGTGGTGGCTGATAGGCCTTTTTACATTTATCGCAGATTTTACGACACAGTCTTTGTGCTATAACATCATTGACAGAGGAAGCAATTAAAAATGGTTCAACTTTCATATCAATCAGTCGCGGAATAGCCCCAGCCGCATCATTGGTATGTAAAGTAGAAAGCACTATATGACCGGTCAAAGCAGCATGAATGGCCATTTGGGCTGTTTCAAAGTCGCGGATCTCTCCAACCATAATAATATCTGGGTCTTGACGGACTATGGAGCGCAAACCAGAGGCAAAAGTAAAGTCAATGGCCGTATTGACCTGACACTGGTTAATGCCGGGGATGCGGTATTCAACTGGATCTTCCAGTGTTACGATATTCACCCCTTCAGTCATCAATTTATCTAAAACTGCATATAAAGTCGTTGTTTTACCCGAACCAGTGGGACCAGTTACCAATGTCATGCCATGAGCTTTCTGGATATTTTCTTCTAAGACTTTGAAACTATGGCCAGAAACACCCAGCTGTTCAAGGGTTAAAATGCCGGCCGATTTATCCAAAATTCTGGCCACTACTTTTTCACCGCTAACTGTCGGCAATGTTGAAACACGAAAGTCGATTTCACCTCTTTCGATTGTAATTTGAAAGCGGCCATCCTGAGGAAGTCGTGTTTCATCAATTTTCATGTTGCATAAAATTTTAATTCGCGAAACCAATGCCGGTTGAATAGATTTGGGTAGAGAAATGATTTTTTGCAAGATACCATCAATGCGAAAACGAACCACTACTTCAGTTTCCAGGGGTTCAATATGGATATCTGAAGCGTGAGCATGGACGGCCCGTTTGATTAATGAAGTGACAATTTTAGCTGCCGGCGCATCAGCAGCAATTTCCTCCTCTTTGGGGACGGCTGGTGCCTTGCCCGCTTTGGTTTTAGGGATTTCCGCTGTTACCAATTCTTTCAACTCTCCCGTAAAGCCAGAATATTGGTCTAAAACATGGTTAATGTCAGCAGAGGTTGTAATGCGCGGTTCAATCTTTAAGCCGACTCTTTTTTTAAGAAGTTCAATTGTTTCCACATCTTCTGGATCGATCATAGCGACGATTAAAGTATTATCTTTTTTTTCGACCGGCACGACCTGATATTTTCTGGCAATATTTTCCGGCACAAGGGCTAATATTTCCTTGGGGACAGTGATCGCCGAGAGATCTATGTAGGGTATATTGACCACTCGTTTGAACATATCTTCCTCCTGTGGGATTTTTTCTTTAAATTTTGGTATGACATTTTTAATTTTCTCTTTTAATTGAATAGCCGGTCGAAAGTGTGGGGCGAGAAATTTAGTGTGGGCAAATCCGAATTTTCCTCGCAGATGGGGAATATGGCCTGCTGAAAAGGTATAAGTTCCAAAATAACCAAAATCAGGTAAAGGCAGGCGTTGGTTTTTGGCAATAGTTTCCCCAACGATTTGGAAAAATTGATTGATACCTGTTTTAATTTTAGCGGGAGGAAGACCGGTTTTTTGCGATACCGATTTAATAATTTGTGAGTAGTTCACTCACCCTCCTATAGTTTAGTTCTATTATAACAAATTTTAAGCATTTTGATTTTTCCACTTTATTTGCGTATGATGATTATGAGAAAATTAAAATTTATTTATCGATCAAATTTGATCGACTTCGTCGAAGAAATCTCTGGCTTCGCCAGACATTTTGACTTTTAACTTTTTAATTTGACCGAGTGGCAGCGAGGGAATATGGCCCTATATAGAAAATGGCGACCCCAAAAATTTTCTAATTTAATCGGACAGGAGCATATCAAAAGGACGCTCCTTTCTTCGCTAAAAAGTGGCAAAATTTCCCATGCCTATCTTTTTGCTGGACCAAAAGGTTCTGGTAAAACAACAACTGCTCGGCTTTTGGCCAAAGCGGTTAATTGTGAAGTTTATGCCAAGCGCAAAACCTTTGGTGAACCAGATGATAAATGTCTAAACTGTAAAGAGATTGCCCAAGGCAGAAATTTGGATGTAGTTGAGATTGATGCTGCTTCCCACACAGGTGTTGATAATGTTAGACAACTGATTGATACGATTGGCTTTGCCCCAACTAAAAGTCGGTTTAAGGTTTATATCATAGATGAAGTTCATATGCTATCAAAGGGCGCTTTTAATGCCCTTTTGAAAACATTAGAGGAACCACCTTTGCATGTTATTTTTATTATGGCAACAACTGAGCCCCAGAAAGTGCCAGTAACAATTTTATCTCGCTCCCAACGGTTTGATTTTCATTTAGCCCAAAGGCAAGATTTAGTATCATTAATCTCTCAAGTTGCCCGATCTGAAAAGATTAAGATTGATAAAGACGCCGTTGAGTTTTTGGCAACACTTTCTGAAGGCTCTTTTCGCGATGCTCTTTCACTATTGGATCAGCTCCAATCCTTTGCCTATAGTCAAATTACCCTCAAAACTATCAGAGATGTTTTGGGTTTAGCACAAACAGAGAGCATTTTTCAGTTTTTGGAACATATTTGTAAGGGTGAAAAGGAAAAAGCTCTTAAAATTCTAACTGACCTTTACCAACAGGGGGTAAATTTTTCCCGCTTTTGTGAGATGTTGGTTAAGGTATTGCGGGATGTCTTGCTTTTTGGAGCCAATGCTGAGGTTGAAGAAAAAGAGCGAATATCAAAATTATCCCAGATGCTGACAACCTCCCAAGCAATTTTATGGATTGGGCAGTTTATGGAGATTTCCCGCCAGATTGGTCTTTGGGCACTCCCAACATTGCCTTTGGAGATTTTCGTTTTAGAGCAGACTCAAAACCAGGCTGTTCTTTCCCAAGAAAAAGAAGAAGCAGTGATTAAAGAAAATCCGACGCCCATCAAAGAAAGTCTGCCAGAAATGAAATATTGGCCAAAAGTTATTGAAAAAATCAAGCCTCAAAATCATTCTCTCTGGATGATCCTGCAGCAGGCCCAGCCAACAATTCAAGAGGAAGGAAAATTAGCTCTTAAAGTAAAGTTTAAATTATATGCCGAGCAAATAATGCAGACAAAAAATAAAAGATTGATAGAAGATATAATTGCTCAAATTCTTGGTCAAAATTGCATTCTTTCCTGCGTGGTTGATGATAATTTACCACAGATAAGAATAGAGGAAGCAGTCATTATTGATGGTGAAAATTTACAGGATCAAATTGACACAATTTTTTAAAGAAGAAAATTCCGATTTCTCTTTTGAGCAATTTTTCCCCAAGATTTCCTCTCTTTATTCACAAGTTCTCTAAAATCAGGTTAAAAATTTAATAGTTGCATATATTATTACAATATTGAAGTATATAAATAGTTATATAATGCGAGCTTTCCCCCGCCTGAGGGTGACCTACCTAATTCCCGAGCGAAGCGAGGCAAGAGGAGACCAGAGGGGCGGGGCCGCCGGCTCGTAGAGCCTACGGCTCGGAGAGAAGCCCCTTATTGGCCGGCAGGACAACCAAGGTTCTGCCGGAGGCAGGTTCTTTTGGATAGGGGGGAAAGGAGCAAGGAGGGGAATGTGGCCAATCTTGAAAAAATTCCACCACAAAATTTAGATGCTGAGCAGGCAGTTTTAGGTTCACTTCTTTTAGATAAAGATGCCATGATTAAGGTGGTAGATGTTATTGTTCCGACTGATTTTTATAAAGAAGATCACGCCACTATTTTTTCAGCTATGCTGGCTTTATTTGAAAAACGCCAACCAATTGATGTTCTAACAGTTACAGAGGCCTTGGAGAGGCAAAAACAATTAAAACAAATTGGCGGAGCATCATATTTAACCTCTCTTGTTAATTCTGTTGTCACTTCTGCCCATATTCGTGATTACGGGGAGATTATTGCCCAAAAGGCACTCTTGCGCCGGCTCATTTCTGTCGGTGGCAAAATTACCGAGCTTGCTTTTGAGGAGAAATTGGAGCCGCCCCAACTTCTTGATGAAGCGGAAAAATCGCTCTTTTCCGTTTCCCAAAAATATCTCAAAGAGGCCTTTGTCCCCGTTAAGGATATTTTATCCCAGACTTTTGAGCGCATTGACGAACTCCACAAACACAAGGGGATGTTGCGAGGCGTACCAACTGGCTTTAAAAGTCTTGACAATATTTTAGCTGGTTTGCAACCATCGGATTTAATTGTTTTAGCTGCCCGGCCTTCAATGGGCAAAACCTCTCTTGCCCTATCTATTGCCTGTAATGCCACAGTTAAAAACAAGACACCAGTCGGCGTCTTTTCGCTGGAAATGAGTAAAGAACAAGTAGTTGATCGGCTGCTTTGCAATCTTGGTGCTTTGGATTCTTGGAAACTTAGAACCGGCAATTTAACTGATGAGGATTTTCCCAAAATCGGTTATGCCATGGGTGTTTTGTCAGAAGCGCCTTTATTTATTGATGATTCACCAATTTTGACAGTTTCTGAAATTCGGGCTAAAGCACGGCGCTTACAAGTTGAGCATGGTTTAGGGTTGGTAATCGTTGATTATCTCCAACTGCTAGAGAGCAGCCGAAGAAATACAGAAAGCCGAGTACAGGAGGTTTCAGAAATATCGCGCAATTTGAAAGCACTTGCCCGTGAAATTAGTGTGCCGGTTATTGCCGTTTCCCAACTTTCCCGGGCAGTAGAAGCCCGCCATCCCCAAATTCCCCAGCTGGCAGATCTGCGTGAATCTGGCTCAATTGAACAAGATGCTGATGTGGTTGCCTTTATTTATCGTGAAGAATATTATGACTCAGATACTGAACGCAAAAATATCGCTGATATTTTTATCAAAAAACATCGCAATGGCCCGACAGGACAAATAGAACTCTATTTTGTTCCAGAGCAAATGAAATTTAATGAGATTGAAAAAAAGAGAGAGGCATCACCACCGCCAGGAGGATAGTAATAGAGTAGTAATCGCCCCGAAGGGGCTAGTAATAGAGTACTCTATTACTAGTGAGCCCAAGCAGGGCGAGGGCGAGCGTTTAATGCTTTATTACTAACGCAGTGGTTATTACTTTAATACTAACGAAGTGATTAATACTAGCGCAGTGGCCATCGTAGATGGCCTGTGGATAACTTGCTCTTGACACGTTCGTACAATAACCATTTATGGTTTAATTTCTCCATATTTATTTATATCAAATCGTTGGTGTACGAACGACTCTTGACAATTGTAAAAAAGTGATGTAATATAAAATTAAGGATCTGGTTTTGCCCACTGGCCAAACAGAACCCTAGTTTCGTTTCATTGAGGAAGCTCCGAATGCCACCGGAGAAGTTCCCATTCCCAGGGGGGGTATAAAGCTTTGTACCTTTTCTTGTTTACCAGTCTTCCTTTCTGGTGGCGTTTTTTGCCCTCGGAAGGGGAGAAGTGGTTTCCGGGGGCAAGTGGGCTGAAGAATTTTAATATATATATTCCAGCTACAACACTTCGCCCCCTTTTTTTGTAAAATATGTGTTATTATGGACTTAAGAAGGGAGGCGACAATGTCAAAAAGAACTATTTTAATAATAATTATCGCTATTTTAATATTAGCTATTGCCGGGGTAGGGATTTGGTTCTATCAAAATAAAATTAGGTCTCAAGCAATAGGTTTAGGAATAGATGCACCATGTACACTTACTGTTAAAGTAGAAGCGCCATCTAATATTACGTTTCCAACTAACACACCAGCGCCAAAAATTTGTGTTAGTTATATAGGCAAAGTTGATGATCCTGATCCAGCTTACCAATGGGTCCCGATGCAATTTACAACTAATGCCTGGGAGGCTTCTATTACTAATATTTCTTGCCGAAGCGATGTTGAATATGATGTTCAAGCCGGATTAATAGTCAATAATAATTCAGATCCCTATATATTAAGAGGCAAGAAATTACATCGCCATATGCCGTGGCAAAATATGCAACTGACTATGCCAGTAGAAACAGTAAAAATCAATGGTTTGAATGCCCCGGTCAATGGAACATTTGCTACCTCAACAATGCAATCAAATGAGGGAGGAGGATTTAGGGTGGTAAAGGACTTTTCCTCACAAAGTTTTTGTTATAATCCGGATAAATTAGATATTAAGGTAAGTCCAACCACTTCAAATTTTACTTTCCGTTTGCCCCTTGGCAACTACAACCCAAATAATTTCTTTGATTCCTGGATAATGATAGGAGACAATGTTTTTCCTTCCCAAGTATCTCCACTCCAGGCAGAATATACCTTAAGTGTTGCTTCAACTGGGACCAATGCTTTTAAGATGGTTTATGATGAGATTAAAAAGATAATTACTATTAAAGCTCCCTCTACAGTTCCAACCTCCACTACGTCAAGTAAAGTTACTTCAACCACAACAAACGGCTCAACAACTGCTTCAAGTATATTGACTACAACCACCACAACGACCAGGAGGAAATGAAGCTCCGCCCACGGACTTATCGGGGCGGTATCTTCTCCTCCTTCGGCGGAGCAAAATCCGCCGAAGGTCGCCTGCGGCGACCGAAAGAGGATACTTTATTAGTGGAATACATTTGATATAGGTCCAAAAAGACCCGGCCGGGTCTTTTTGGTATTAAGAGCGATTTTTTGTTATGATTTTGATTGTCCATGCAAAAAGATATTCTTAAAAACCTCAATCCTGCTCAAAAAGAAGCAGTTCTAACGACAAAAGGGCCGGTTTTGATTTTAGCCGGCGCCGGCAGTGGGAAAACGCGGGCCCTAACTCACCGCTTGGCTTATTTGGTATTAGAAAAAAAAGTCTCGCCACATAATATTTTGGCAGTAACTTTTACCAACAAAGCCGCCGAGGAAATGAAAAAACGGGTAGAAAAGCTGCTAGGCAGCCGCATCCATCTGCCTTGGCTGGGAACATTTCACAGTGTTTGTGTAAGGATCTTGCGGCGAGAAATCCACCAATTGGGCTACAAGCACAATTTTATAATTTACGATGATGATGATTCCCGAAAAGCCGTCAAAAAGGCAATGGAAGCTATGAGCTTATCAATAAAACAATATAATCCTGGTGCTATCCATCATTTTATCTCGGGCGCCAAGTCCGAACTATTAACCCCTCGCCAATATGCCTCCTACGCTGGTGATCATTTTCAGCGTATCGTCACTGATGTCTATAAAGAATATGAAAATGTACTAAAGAGCGCCCAAGCCCTGGATTTTGATGATTTAATTTTCAAAACCGTAGAGCTTTTCCAAAAATTTCCCAGGATTTTATCTAAATACCAGTTGCTTTTCCGCTATATTTTGATTGATGAATACCAGGATACCAATCACGCCCAATATATGTTGGTCAAATTGATTGCCAGGGGCCACCAAAATATCTGTGTGGTTGGTGATGATTTTCAGGCCATTTATGGCTGGCGGGGAGCCAATTTCCAAAATATTTTAAATTTTGAAAAAGATTTTCCCAAGGCAAAAGTTATCAAAATGGAGCAGAACTACCGTTCAACTGGCTTAATTTTACAAGGCGCCCAAAAACTGATTGAGAAAAATCAATTGCGCAGCCAAAAAAATCTTTGGACGCAAAATCCCCAAGGCATTCCAGCCACGGTTTACGAGGCAACTAACGAGATAGATGAAGCAGAATTTGTTGGTCAGGAAATTTTAGCCATGCGACATACAAAACTACCCTGGAATGATTTTGCCATTTTTTATCGGACCAATACCCAATCGCGGATATATGAGGAGGCCTTTATCCAAATGAATATTCCTTACCGGGTGATTGGTGCTTTGCGGTTCTGGGAGCGGAAGGAAATCAAAGATATCCTAGCATATTTGAAAGTTTTGGAAAATCCGCTGGATTCTGTTTCTTTAGAGCGGATTATCAATGTGCCAAGCCGGGGAATAGGTGAAGTGTCAATCAAACTTCTGCGCGCTGGCAAAACCAATGAGAAAATTGATGCCTTTTTGGGGCTGATGAAAAATTTAGAAAGTTATAAAAAAATACTGTCTCCCAGTAAATTGGTGGAAAAAGTAGCCCAAATGTCTGGTTATAAGACATTCGTCTTGGACGGTTCGCCAGAGGGGGAAAGCAGATGGGAAAATATACAAGAATTAAAGCGGGTGGCAGCTGGTTTTGAAAATCTTTCGGTCTTTTTGGAGCAGGCGACTTTGGTTTCAGAGGTAGATAACTATGAGCCCGGCGCCCAGGCGGTAAATCTGATGACTTTACACTGTGCCAAAGGTTTGGAGTTTCCAGTGGTTTTTATTGCCGGATTAGAGGAAGGGCTTTTACCCCATATTCGCAGTATGGATGATACCTCTCAGTTGGAGGAAGAGCGTCGGCTTTGTTATGTTGGCATGACCAGGGCCAAAGCGCGTTTGTATTTACTTTATGCTAAAGTAAGGGGTGAAGGAGGGGGATTGCGCTATCAGGAGCGCTCGAGGTTTATTGATGATATCTCGGAAGAATTTTTGGAGATACTTTAATAATTTCTAAATCCTAATTTCTAATTTCTAAATAAATTCAAAATCCAAATTACCCAATGTTTTAAACATTTGAATTTAGGTTATTAGATATTGTTGAGGATTGAAGAACCTCGCCTTTGGCGAGAACCTTGATTTCTCACATTGTTCGAAGTAAGTGCTTAGAGTTTAGAATTTGATCAATTATGGCTAAAAAAATTTTACCACTATTTATTATCGCCCTAATAATTTTGGGGATTGGTTTAGTGGTTAAACGACAAAAGCCAGAAGATTTACCATCTCAAGTTTTGGGAGAAAGTGTCCTCGATTCAACCCCAAAGGAAGAATATTCCTCTCTCTTGCCAGTAGAAATCTACTGGGGCCGGATGGGTGAAACTAAACAAGAGATGCTTTCTAATTTATCGGGCATTTATCCCGAAGATAAATTAACTTTTTTTCCTGATCCTTCTTTAAGTTTGGGCAGCCAAATTACCCTTTATCGGGCAACACCAATTGAAGTGGTTGATGGCGGGAAGTCATCAATTTTTCGAACTTTTCAAGGCGGTGTCGGTGGATTTTTGGAGGAAAAAAAAATTGAAGTTGGCGAAAAAGATCAATTGACACCCTCAAAAGATGCGGCCATTGCCGTCAATATGAAAATTGAAATTGTCCGAGTGTTGGAAACAGAAATCAAAGAAAATGGGACTATTCCCTTTAAAAAAGTTTATAAAGATGATCCTAATATGCTGCGGGGCGAAGAAAAAATGACGCAAAAAGGCGTCAACGGCACAAAAGAAAATATCTATCTTGTCCGGCGGGAAAATGGCCAGGAAGTATCCAGGAAATTACTTTCCTCAAAAGTCATCAAAGAGCCAATAGATCAAATCATTTTGCGCGGGACAAAGGAAATTGTTTACGGCATTGGTCCGGCTACTTGGTATGGTTGGATTTCCGGAATGACTGCTGCCCATAATACCTTGCCAATGGGGACAAAAGTGTTAGTGACAAATATCGCCAATGGCAAAAGCGTGGTTGTGACAATAGTTGATCGGGGTATTAAAGGCAAAGCAATTATTGATTTGTCACTTGATGCTTTTCGTTTGTTGGCCAATCCGTCTGTTGGAGTTATTCAAGTTAAATTAACTGCGCCATGATTGATTTAACAGATAAAAATTCACTGATAACTTTTTTGCGCTCCCACCACCTTTTTGCCAAAAAATCTTGGGATCAGCATTTTTTGATTAATAAAGAAATTTTACACAAGGTGGTGGAGAGTGCGCAATTGACAGAAAAAGATACAGTAGTTGAGATTGGGCCAGGGGTTGGGACTTTAACTTATGAATTGATTAAAAATGCTGGTCTGGTAGTTGCTATTGAGAAAGACAGAAATTTAGCTCGGATATTAAAATTGAAAATGTTTGGCTTCGCCAAAGATTTCTTCGTCAAGGGCGATCAAATTGTAAATTGTAAATTGAAAATTATAGTAGATAATGCGGTTTTCGCCATTCCCCGGCTGATTTTGCCCCAAAATTATAAAGTTGTTGCTAATCTTCCTTATGGCATTACCTCGCCGGTAATAAGATTATTTTTAGAAAAAGAGCCAGCACCAGAGATGATGGTTTTGATGGTTCAAAAGGAAGTGGCCGAGCGCTTGGTGGCAAAACCGGGTGACAGCGACAGAGGGCTTTTGACGCTTTTGGTGGAGATGTTTGGTCAGGCGGAAATTGTCCAAAAAGTGCCGGCTTCTTCTTTTTGGCCAGAGCCCAAGGTAGAAAGCGCAATAATAAAAATCTCAAAACTCAATCCGCCAGCTGGCGGAAAAAAAGAAGACCAGGAGAAAATCATAAAATTGGCTAAAATTGGATTCGCTCACAAACGACAACAAATTCACAATGCTCTTAAATCGCTTAATTTACCGCAAGATAAAATTTCAAAGATATTTAAAAAAGCCCGCATCGACGGGGCGCTGCGGGCAGAGGATCTCAGTTTGGAGGATTGGAGGCGGTTGAAGAAGACAATAGAATTTTATTCGCCAGGTTCCTGAGGGCCATTTCCTCCTATTTCGGGAACCTCTTTTTCTTTCTTCGGGACGCTCCATTTTTCATAATCCTCAAGATCAATAAGTCTGGAGGCAGCATCAGTCAACTCAAAAGTGAGATTTACTTTGGGCACAGCGGCAATCAAGACCTGTTTGCCTCGTCTGACTGTCTGCTGAACTAAATCAACATAGGAACCGTCTCCCGAAACAAGAATGAGAATGTCAAATCTACCCATGTCAGCGGCCACATCAACCATCAGAAGATGATCGATATCAGCCGCTCGTCCTCTTTTTTCTGGACCTTGTTCGAAATGCACTCTTTTGACTCTGCTATGGAAGCCATTATTTTCCAACCAGACACGGAAATTGACTGATGGGTCGTGATTCTCCCAGAAAAGGAAATATACTCTTACTTCCGTTTCAGCAGGACTATCACCCAGTAAGACCTGCCGAAGTTTGAAATAATCAATTTTCCTATCTGGATTGAGATTCTTTAAAGCTCCTCCAAGATTTGGTGCATCAACAGCCACAAGAATTCTTTCAACTCTTGTTCCTTTTCCCAACTGTCTCACCTCCAAGTTGTGGGGTACAAAGATAATAATAGATTAACATATAATCTTAAAACTGTCAATAGTATAATGAAAATATGAAACCTATTGAGCAAATTGAAAAGACAGTGGTGGGGGCGGAGGAGAAAGCCGAAAAAGAAATTATATTAGTAGAAAAAGATATTCACAAAACCCGCCGGCATATTTTTGATTTCTTTCACCGAGCCAAAGAAGGAACAATTACTGGCGTAGCTGACAATGATCCGGCCGGAGTTGTTACCTATACCCAAGTGGGTGCTCGAACCGGCTTTTCCCAGCTTTGGATTATACTTTTGTCTTTGCCAATGTTGACAGTCGTTGAGGAGGTCTCTGCCCGCATTGGTGTTGTTACCAAAAAGGGGATTAATGCTGTAATTAGGGAAAATTTTGGCCTAAGTTGGGCGGTTTTTACGGCAGTGGTTTTGTTTTTGGCTAATCTTGGAACAATTGCCGCTGATATTGCCGGCATTACGGCAGTCGGAGGCATTCTTTTTAAAGTTGATTGGCGGCTTTTTGGCGCTTTGGTGGTTTTAATTTTACTTTTGTTTCTACTGAAGGAAAATTACAGAAAAATATCCCGTTATATGTTTCTTTTGACCCCATTTCTTCTTTTGTATGCCCTTTCAGCGATTATGGCCAAACCGGATTGGATGGCTGTCGCCAAAGACACATTTATCCCGCATTTGGGCAAAGGCGAGTGGTGGCTTTTGGCAGTGGCACTATTGGGCACGACAATCTCACCCTATTTAATTTACTGGCAGGCATCAGAGGAGATTGAATCACGCAAGCAACCGACAACTTTAAAGAAAGAGGCCAAAGGTGTCTTTTTTGGCATGTTCTATACTCACGTTATTTTCTTTTTTATTATTGTTGCAGCAGCCGCCACAATTTTTGGCAAAGGAATTTTTGTTGATAGTCCCCAACAGGCAGCATTAGCCCTCCGGCCTTTTGTCGGTGACGGGGCATTTCTGTTTTTTGCCTTAGCGATTTTATTTTCTGGGCTTTTGGCCGTGCCGGTTTTGGCCTCAACAACTGCCTATGTTATAGCTAATACTTTTGGTTGGCCTGCTTCTCTTTCCAGTAAAACCGGCCGGGCGCCCGGGTTTTATATAATTTTAATCATTTCTCTGATTTTAGGGCTACTGCTTTCCATTTTCACCATCAGTCCAATTAAGCTTTTAGTTTATTCTCAGGTTCTCCAATCTCTTTTAATGCCCCCGCTTGTTTACTTTATCTGGAGAATTTCAGCTTCCAAAAAAATTATGGGACAATACAAAAACGGCTTTTGGAGTAATTTCTGGCTTGCCATTACCCTTATTGTTATAGTACTATTTGATGGTATCTTACTTATTAATTGGATAAGGTAAAATGATGGGTAAACTCTATATCGTTGCTACGCCAATTGGTAATTTGGCCGATATTACTTTTCGGGCAGTTGAGGTTTTAGGTGGGGTAGATTTAATTTTGGCTGAAGATACCAGAAAAAGCCGGATTTTACTTTCCCACTATAAAATTAAAAAACCGGTTATATCTTTTCATCAGCATTCAAGGGAGAGAAAAGTCCAGTTTGTGATAGATAAGATAAAAGAGGGCAAAGATATTGCCTACATCACAGAAGCTGGCACGCCGGCAATAGCCGATCCGGGCGGAGAGTTGGTGGAAAAATTAGTAGCCCAATTGCCGGAGGTAAAGATTATTCCTATTCCTGGAGCAAGTGCTCTTACGGCTGCCCTATCAGTTGCAGGTATGCCGGCAGATCAATTTTTATTTGTTGGCTATCTACCCAAGAAAAAAGGAAGGCAAACGCTGCTTGGGAAATTGGCTAAAATGGATTGGCCGCAAACTCTTGTTTTTTATGAGTCGCCCTATCGGTTAGTCAGAACACTGGAAGATTTGGCGAAGTATTTGGGGCAAGATAAAAAAATGATTGTCTGTCGGGAATTGACAAAAATGTTTGAGGAGATTTATAGAGGGAGTATATCAGAAGCAATTGAACATTTTAGTCAGAAAGAAGTTAAAGGAGAAATCACGATCGTGATTTATTGTGATTAAGTAGTGATTATGCTTCGTTGTGATTAGGTTGTGACAAAGTGGTTAAACGATGAATCACTATGAATCACAGCCCGAGCGCAAGCGAGGGCGTAATCACTATGAGTCACTATGAATCACATCATATAATAGCAAGATTAACTAATGTTTAAAGAAGATGAGACAAATTGAAATTAGGATCTATGGTCAAGTTCAAGGGGTATTTTTTCGGACGATGGTGGAAAATTTGGCCAAAGAGTTGGGCTTAAAAGGATATGTTGAAAATATGTATGATGAATCAGTCCATATTGTGGCGGAGGGAGGGGAGAAGGAATTGGAGAAGTTACTGGAGTTTTGTAAAAAAGGGCCCTCGGCCGCTCAAATAGAAAATGTAGAAATAAACTGGTCCAAGGGGACTGGCGAATTTAAGGATTTTAAGGTAAAATATTAAATAATACACAATCTTTTCTCTTTTATCTTTTTGTTTTAACTTTTGACTTTGAAGAACCTCCCGCCTTTGGCGGGAGAACCTTGATTTCTCACTTCGTTTGAAATAAACTTTTAAATTAAAAAATGAAATTTTTTATCACCACTCCAATTTATTATGTCAATGACCTGCCCCATATCGGCCATGCTTATACCACAGTGGCGGCTGATGTCCTTGCCCGTTATCATCGAAAAAAAGGAGAGAAAGTTTTTCTCTTGACCGGCACTGATGAGCATGGAGCAAAAGTTGCCAAGGCAGCCCAGGAGCAGAATAAAACCCCCAAACAATTTGCTGATGAGATTTCAGCTCAATTTGAAAAATCCTGGAAAGATTTAAATATCCAGTATGATTATTTTGTCCGTACCACTGATCCGGAGCATGAAAAATATGTCCAAAATTTCTTAAATGATCTTTTCAAAAAAGGCGTCATTTATCCCGGCATTTATGAAGGTCTTTATTGTACTGGCTGCGAGGCCTATAAAACACAGGCCGAGCTTGTTGAGGGCCTTTGTCCTGACCACAATTGCCCGCCAGAAATTGTTAAAGAAAAAGTTTATTATTTTGGTTTGAGTAAATATCGGGAAGAACTGACCGAGATTATTGAAAAAAACCAACTTTTGGTTGAACCCGAATCCCGCAAAAAAGAGGTTTTAAATTTCATCAAAGCTGGATTAAAAGATGTGGCGATTTCCCGCACCCAAGTGGAATGGGGGATAAAACTGCCCTGGCAGCCAGAACAAACCATTTATGTTTGGATTGATGCACTTTTAAATTATTTGTCAGCCGGCTATCGCTATTGGCCGGTAGATTTACACTTAATTGGCAAAGATATTCTTCGTTTTCACGCCATTATCTGGCCGGCCATGCTTTTGGCCATGGATTTGCCCTTGCCCAAGAAAATCTATGTTCATGGCTATCTTACAGTTGAGGGGAAAAAGATGAGTAAAACGCTTGGTAATGTTATTTCGGTTGATTTGCTTATCAAACAGTTTGGGGTAGATGGCGCCCGCTATCTTATTCTTTCTTCCTTGCCTTATGGTTTAGATGGTGATGTCTCAGAATCATTTTTCACTCGGAAATACAATGCTGATTTAGCCAATGAGTTGGGTAATTTAGTCCAAAGGGTGGTAACACTAGCAAGTCGTGAAAAGATAGAATTTACGGCGAAAGAAAAAGGCGATCTGCCAAAGGATTTAATAGAAAAATTAGATAAATGCGATTTTGTCGGCGCACTGGGGGAGATTTGGAAAAAAGTAAAAGCTGAAAATCAAAAAATTGATCGGGAAAAATTATGGAGTCAGAAAGGTGAAAAATTGGAAAAATTATTAAAAGAACATTTGCAGATAATCTCTGAAATCGCAAATGATTTAGAAATTTTTATGCCCCAAATAGCCGAAGACATTACTAATCAAATTAAAACACTTAAACCACAAGTTCTTTTCCCCAAGATAAAATAATTTTTTCTTTGAAGAACCTCCGACGTTCGTCGGAGAACCTTGATTCCTTCGGAATAAAGCTGCAGTTTTAACTTTTAACATTTAACTTTTAACTTCCCGAGTAAAACGAGGGATTATGGAATATATCGATACCCACGCACATTTGAACTTTTCGCAATACGAGGGAGAAGTTGAGGCTGTTTTGAAACGGGCCCAGAAGGCCGGGGTGAAGAAAATTATTGTCGTTGGAACAGATCTGGAAATGTCAGAAAAAGCTGTGGCGCTGGCTCATAAATATCCGCAAGTATATGCCGCTGTTGGCATCCATCCAATCTATGTCGAGAAAGTGGGCAAATATATTGATAAAGCAATTGGCCAAATTAAAGAACTTTTATCTTATAGCAAGACCGTGGCCATTGGGGAGATAGGGTTGGATTATTATCATCAGAGTAACCAACGCTTGCAGGCGGAGGTTTTTCAAAAACTCCTCAAGCTAGCAAAAGAGCGGAAAAAACCAGTTATTTTTCACTGCCGGGAAGCAAAAAACGATATGCTAGCCTTGCTTTCTGCTCAGCCCTTTTTGCCTCAAGGAGTATGGCATTGTTACTCTGAAGATAAAGCCTTTGGCAAAATGCTTTTGGAGATGGATTTTTATCTCTCTTTTACTGGGATTTTAACTTTTACCAAAAATGAAGATATTTTTCAGTTGGTCAAAGAAATTCCGCTGGATCGGATAATGATTGAAACAGATTGTCCTTTTTTGGCGCCAGAGCCAAATCGTGGCAAAAGAAATGAACCAGCCATGGTGGTGGAGGTGGCAAAAAAGATTGCGGAGATTAAGGGGATAGCGCTGGGTGAGATGGCGAAAAAAACCAGCCAAAATGCCCGAAGATTGTTTGGGCTGAGAGGGTAAATATTTTAATGTTTAATTACTTAATGTTCAATGAATATTTTAACCACTAAATGTTTTAAACATTTAAGAATTTTTGTAATTCATTAGTCATTAGAAAATTAGTCATTTAGAAATTAACATTTTAACTATGTTAAAATGTAATTATGAACTGGATTGATCTAGTCATTATTGTTATTATCGGTCTTTATATCCTCGATGGTTTTCGGAGGGGATTTATTATTATTAGCTTGGAAATTTTTGGCTTTTTTGTTTCAGTTTTTATCGCCCTCTGTATTTATTTAAAATTTGGTCAGTTTATTGCTGCTCACTCCAGTATCTCGGTTATCTTTGCTAAACTGATTGCCTTTTTTATAATTTGGTTAGTTGTTGAGGTGGCCTATTTAATTGGGGTGCGCTTTGCCTATAATGCTTTGCCCAATTCTTTGAAAGCATCTAATATCAATAAATATTCTTCTTTTGTTCCGGCAATTGTAAAAGCAACTATTTTCGTTGCTATTATTTTGACTCTTTTAACCGCCCTGCCCATCTCCACTTTTATCCGTTCCAGCGTCTCTGGCTCAACCATTGGTAGCTCTCTTGTCAAAAAAACCGCCAAAATTGAAACTTCCTTTGAGCAGATATTTGGCGGAGTCGGAGACGAGGCCTTGACCTTTATGGCCGTCAAAGAGCCCAATACTCGGATTAATCTTGGTTTTCGGCCTTATGTTATGATTGAAGATACACCGGCCGAGCAGGAGATGTTGACGCTAATAAATTTAGAGCGGCAAAATAAAAAACTAAAACCGCTAGAATTAGATCAAAAACTTCATATTGTTGCCCTCGCTCATGCCAAAGATATGCTGCAGCGGGGTTATTTTGCCCATGAATCGCCAGAGGGGAAAAATGTTGGCAATCGGTTGGATGAGGTAGGGATAGAGTATCATATTGCTGGGGAAAATTTGGCCCTGGCCCCCAATGTTGATATTGCCCATATTGGTTTGATGAAATCGCCAACTCATCGGGATAATATTTTAGGCACTGATTATCACAAAATCGGCATTGGCGTAGTCAATGCCGGGATCTATGGGGAAATGTTTGTGCAGGTATTTATGGACTAAATCCCGCTTCGCGGGATAGCAAATGGCTAATGGCGAATAGCAAATAGATGTCAACCCCGGCTTTTTTTATTAGAAAAAATATGATATGATTTTTAAGTTAAAATGGCTAAGAAAAAAGTTTTTGTCATGTTGTCGGGCGGGGTGGATTCGGCGGTGGCGGCGCTTTTGTTAAAAAAGCGCGGTTTTGCTGTGACTGGCGTTTTTATGAAAAATTGGAGCGGATTTGAAGGCGAGGATTGTGGTTGGCAAGAGGATCGGCTTTGGGCCAAAAAAGCAGCCACCAAATTGGATATTCCTTTTGAAGTTTGGGATTTGGAAAAAGAGTATAAAGAGAAAGTGATAGATTATTTTTTCAGAGAATACCGGGCTGGCCGGACGCCCAATCCAGATGTAATGTGCAATAAAGAGATAAAATTTGGTTTGTTTTTTGACCGGGCGATGAGGGAGGGAGCGGATTTTGTGGCCACTGGCCACCACGCTCGAATTCAGAATTTAGAATCAAGAATTAAGAATAAGGATCTAATCACCATGAATCACAGCCCCAAGGGCGAAATCACAATCGAATCACTACTTAATCACTATCAATTACTGAAAGGAAAAGATCCCCAAAAAGATCAATCCTATTTTTTGTGGACGCTTAGCCAAAAACAACTGGCCAAAACCCTGATGCCGGTAGGAGAGTATAAAAAAGAGCAAATTCGCCAAATAGCCAACCAAACCAATCTGCCTAATGCTTTCCGGCCAGATAGCCAAGGAATTTGTTTTATCGGCGAGGTGGAGCTTTTTGGTTTCCTAAAAAGGAAACTGCCGGTCAAAAAAGGCAAAATTGTCGGGCCAAAAGGCAAGATTTTAGGTAGTCACGATGGTGTTTGGTTTTACACAGAAGGGCAAAGACAGGGGCTGGAAGTAGCCACTGGTGAGCCCATGCATGTGGTGAAAAAGGATCTAAAAACTAATACTCTTTTTGTCGGTCCCAAAAATGATCCCCGCCTTTTGACCAAAAAATTTTGGGCAACTAATTTTAACTTTATCAATCCCTTACTGGAGAAAGAAATTAAAAGTGGCAAAAAAATTAAGACAGAGGCAGTTTTGCGTTATCATCACCCGAGCGTCAAATCCCAAATTTCTCTGTCAAAAAATCAATTGGAAGTTACTCTTTCCAAACCCTGCTGGGCTGTCACACCCGGCCAGAGTGTGGTATTCTACTATAATGATGAACTTTTAGGCGGAGGCATCATTGAAAATTAGCGGGTCCTGCTCGGGTATCCCTTCTTCAAGACCGCTCACTTCCCCAGCGAGGAAGTTCGCTTGTGCGCGGCTCGCTCTGTCGCCATGGCGACAACCATGCCCGCTCGCCTGTGCAGTCTTTCAGAAATGGACACCACTCGCACCCGCTTCTAAGTATATAGTCGCATTATTAGTGTCGGAAATTTGTGGAATTAGTGTGAAATGAGAAACGAAGTTAAAAAGTTTTTTTTAGTTATTTTTATCTTGCTGATTGCTTCCAGTTTTTATTTGTTCGGCTTTTTGGTTGGCCATAAAAACTTACAATTTGAAAAGGCCTTTGTTCCCAAAATTACTAACACCCAACTTTCCAAGCCAAAAGAGATTGATTTTTCCCTCTTTTGGGATGTTTTTAACAAAATTGAGCAGCAGTATCCAGGGACTGTTGACAGGCAAAATCTAATTTATGGGGCGATTAAGGGATTAGTTTCCGGCATTGGCGATCCTTATTCTGTTTTTTATGCGCCAGGCGAGTTGAAAGAATTTATTGAAGATTTATCAGGCGAGTTTGAAGGAGTGGGAATAGAAATTGATGAAAAAGATGGTAAAATTGTCGTTGTGGCGCCACTTGAGGGAACACCAGCCCAAAAAGCCGGCATCAAAGCCGGGGATATAATTGTGAAAATTGACAATGTCTCGACTGAGGGCATGCCAATTGACGAAGCAGTTTCACGCATTCGCGGCAAAAAAGGAACAACTGTCACTCTGACAATATCCCGCAATGGCTGGATCAGCCCTCAAGATTTCACCATCAAGCGAGAAATGATTAAGGTAGAATCGGTAATTTATAAATTAGAAGATAATATTGGGTATCTTCAGATTTCCCAATTTGGCGACGATACCATTCCTCTTTTGAAAAAATATGCAAAAAAAATTACCAAGGATAATCCCAAGGGAATAATCTTAGATTTGCGCAACGACCCTGGTGGCTACTTAGATGGCTCAATTGATTGTGCCAGTTTATTTTTACCCAAAGGAAACACTGTTGTGATTGAGGAGGATAAAAACGGCAAGAAAGATGAGAAAAAAACAACACTTGAACCAACTCTGGGCAATTACAAAGTTATTGTTTTAATCAACAAGGGGTCAGCCTCAGCGGCGGAAATTGTGGCTGGCGCCCTGAAAGATTGGGGCAAAGCTACCTTAGTTGGAGAAACTACTTTTGGCAAAGGCAGTGTTCAAGAGTTAGAAGAATTATCTCAAGGCGCGGCTCTGCGTCTAACAATAGCAAAATGGTTAACCCCCAAAGGCACACAAATTTCCGGCAAAGGAATTGAGCCAGACATTGTCATCCAAGATGATGAAAAAACACAGCAGGATGAGCAGCTAGAAAAAGCAAAGGAGATGTTGAAATGAAAAAATCAGCAAAACAAATTAAGGTGGTTTTAATCAAAGAAAGTGATTGGGGAAAAAGAGGGGAGGGTAAAAATGTTGCCCGGGGTTTTGCGATTAACTTTTTAATTCCTAAAGGCATTGCTGTTTTGCCGGACAATCCCCAGGCCCGTAAAGTCAGAGCTGATTTTCACAAAGCTCTTGAGAAAAAATCCAGCCAAAAGGGTAAATTTGACCAAGTCAAAGAAGCGCTGGCAGACAAAGAAATAAAAATTATTACCAAGGTAACTGCCAAAGATACATTATATAAAGCAGTTTCTACTAAAGATATAATTGGGGAAATTTCCAAACTTTTACCTAAAGAGGTGATTGATTTTAAGATTGACCAAGAGCATGTCAAGTGCGAGCCGATTAAAAAAGTCGGTGTGTATAAAGCGAAATTTGACTTTGGACATGACCAAATATTTAATGTTATAATCAAAGTAGAGAAAAGCCCCCAAAAGGGAAAGTCTTAAATTTAGGAGAGGATATAAAATGATTATTTTATGGATTGTTTTGGGGCTAATAGGTGTTTTTATTATCTGGTTAATCATTACTTATAATAGTATTATTACCCTCAAAACCAGGACTCAAGAGGCATGGAGCGACATTGATGTTCAGCTTAAACGACGCTATGATCTTATCCCCAACTTAATTGAAACAGTTAAAGGTTATGCCAAGCATGAAAGAGAAGTTTTTGAGAAGGTGACGCAGGCCCGCACTGCTGCTATGCAAGGAAAAAGCCCGGCAGAGAAAGCCAAGGGAGAAGATATGTTATCAAATGCCTTAAAAAGCATTTTTGCTGTGGCGGAAAATTATCCTGATCTTAAGGCCTCCCAAAACTTTTTGCAGTTGCAGGGGGAGCTGACTGATACTGAGGATAAAATTCAAGCATCACGCCGATTTTATAACGGCAATGTGAGAGATTTTAACATCAAAATCAGAGTTTTCCCCAACAATATCTGGGCCCGTATGTTAGGATTTAAGGAATTTGAATTATTTGAGGTTGGAACGCCAGAAGAAAAGGAACCAGTTAAAGTTAGTTTTTAAAAGCTGTAAAAATTGTTAAAGTTGTTAAAATGTAAAATTAAGGTCGTTCATTTTAACACTTAACACTTAACATTTAACAATATATTTTTAGGAGGGAGGTGAGCTTGTATGGCAGAAGAAAATGCCAATCCAGCTCCTTCAGCACCAGCCGCTCCACCGTCCGGTGGCACATCATCTTCATCTGATGTAGAGAAGAATAAAGTTTATGCTATTTTGGCCTATCTTGGAATTTTATTCTTAATTCCAATGTTGGCGGCTAAAGATAGCCCCTTTGCCCAATATCATGCCAAGCAGGGTATGGTTTTGTTTATCGCTGAAGTTATTTTATCGGTAGCTGGTTGGGTCTTGGCCCTTGTCTGGTTCTTTGGTTGGTGGATGGTTGATATTCTTTGGTTAGTTTGTGTTGTCTTTGCTATTTTGGGCATTATCAATGCATCTAATGGAAAAATGCAGCCATTACCAGTCATTGGGAATTTAGTCAAGTAAATAAGTCAAGTAAGAACCTCCGACGTTCGTCGGAGAACCTTGGTTCCTTCGGAATAAAGAACCTCCGACGTTCGTCGGAGAACCTTGGTTCCTTCGGAATAAAGAACCTCCGACGTTCGTCGGAGAACCTTGGTTCCTTCGGAATAAAGAACCTCCCGCCTTTGGCGGAGAACCTTGGTTCCTTCGGAATAAAACAATTTGTGAATGAAAATCTAGTTCTCCAAGATAGTTTTTGAATCGGCAAAAATGTATAAAGAAATCGCCTCCAATAAACGCCGGACATTTTTACTGCTCTTTTTGTTTCTCATTTTTATTATTGGACTCGGCTGGGTTTTTTCCTATATCTATGACAATCCGATTATTTTAATCGTGGCAGTGGGATGGAGTTTTTTTCAGGCTTTTGTTTCCTACTGGTGGTCAGATCAAATTACTTTATTTATTTCCAGGGCAAGAGAAGTGCCGCGAGCGGAAAATTTACAGCTTCACCGACTGGTAGAAAATTTAGCTATCGCTGCCGGCTTGCCAAAACCCCGCATTTATATAATTGAAGACCCCTCGCCTAATGCCTTTGCTACCGGTCGCGATCCATCCCATGCTGTTGTCTGTGTTACCCGCGGGCTTTTGGATAAATTAAATAAAATCCAGCTGGAAGGCGTTATTTCCCATGAGCTCTCCCACATTGGCAATTATGATATTCGCTTGATGACAGTAATTGTGGTTTTGGTTGGAGCAGTGGCGCTTTTATCCAACTGGTTTTTACGCTGGGGATTTTGGGGAGGGGGAAGAAGAAGAGAGGGGGGCGGAGTTTTAATGTTGGTGGGGTTGGTTTTAGCCATTTTAGCGCCGATTTCTGCTATGCTGGTTCAACTAGCAATTTCCAGAAAAAGGGAATTTCTGGCTGATGCCAATGGCGCTTTATTGACTCGCTACCCAGAAGGGTTGGCCGAGGCGCTAGAAATTATTTCCCAAGACGAGGCAGTTTTACAAACTGCCAATAACGCCACCAACCATCTTTATATCGTCAATCCTTTAAATAAAGAAGACGCCGCGGTTGGCTTTTGGGCCAATCTTTTATCAACCCATCCAGCGGTGGCAGAGAGAGTCAAGCGCTTACATGCCATGATTAGTGAATAGAGAATAGTGAATAGAGAATAATGAATCAAGAAGGATTATAATATTCATGATTCGTAATTCTAGATTCGAGATTCAAAAATGAAGGAGTTAACTGTTTCTACCCACCAAAAAACAGAGTTGGTTGATATAACCGAGCAAGTGGAAAAGGCAACTGATAGATCTGGTCGGGCAATTTTGGTTTTTACCCCCCATGCCACGGCCGGAGTTTTAATCAATGAAAATGAAGAAAATTTAAAGGCGGATTTTGTTGGGTTTTTGGGAAAAATTTCTTCTTTGGGACCTTTCCAGCACGATAAAATTGACAACAATACTGCTTCCCACCTCGGCGCCTCCTTTATCGGTCAATCAGTTGTTTTACCCCTAGAATCTGGTAGATTAAAATTAGGCACCTGGCAGAGGATATTTTTGGTGGAACTGGACGGGCCAAGGGAGAGGAAAGTTATAATAGAAAAAATATAGATTATGGATAAACAACAAGCCAAACAACGTATTGAACAGTTAAAAAAAGAGATTGATAAAATCCGCTATGCTTATCATGTGGAGGATAAGCAAATTGTTTCTGATGAGGTTAAAGATTCCCTCCAGCACGAACTTCAACAACTGGAAGAACAATTTCCTGATTTAATCACTCCCGATTCACCTTCCCAGCGGGTCGGTGGCAAACCATTGGACAAATTCCAAAAAGTCACACATTCTGTCCCAATGCTTTCTTTGACTGATGCCTTTGACGGACAAGAAGTCGCAAATTGGGAAAAAAGAAATCTGCGACTTCTTGGATTATTAGATAAATGGATAAATGGATGATAGAGATTTTACGAATTTAGAAATTTGGCAAGAAGCCCACAAGTTAACAATTGCAATTTACAAATTATCAAGCAAATTCTCCCAGCAAGAATTATATGGGTTGACTTCTCAGATCAGAAGAGCGGCCGTTTCGGTGGAGTTAAACATTGCCGAGGGTTACGGTAGGTATCATTTCGCCGAAGAAATTAATTTCCTTCTTAATGCGAGAGGCTCAATATCTGAAGTTCAAGCAGGTTTATTAATTACTAGAGATTTAAAGTTTGCTACTGAAAATGAAATTAATAAAATTTATTTAGATTATCATATTTTAACAAAAAGAGTCAACAGTTTAATTAAATTCAAAAGGAATAAAGGTGGAAAAAAATAAATCCGATCATCCAATCATCCGATCATCTGATCATCCAGAAATGCCTGGCGGCTATTTCTGTGAGTTGAAAATGGACGGTTTGGCAGTTGCTCTAATTTATGAGGATGGCATTTTTAAAAAGGGTGCCACCCGAGGTGATGGCCATATTGGTGAAGATGTCACTCAAAATCTGAAGACCATTGAGGCGATTCCATTGCGGCTGGCAGGCGAAGCCAAAGGCACAATTGAAGTCCGTGGCGAGGCCTTTATGAATAAAAAGACGCTGGAAAAGATCAACCAGGAACAGAAAAAGAAAGGTCTGTCAGTTTTTGCCAATCCCAGAAACGCCGCTGCCGGGGCCATTCGCCAACTTGATCCCAAAATCACTGCTTCCCGCCAACTGGATTTTTATGCTTATGAAATGGTGACGGATTTAGGCCAAAAAACCCACCAAGAGGTTCACGAGATAATGAAAAAACTGGGATTGAAAGTTAATCCAGAAAATAAACTTTGTCAAGATTTGAAAGAGGTAGAAGCCTATCACCAAAAATGGGCAAAAGAAAAAGAAAAGCTGCCTTACGAAACTGATGGGGTGGTGGTGGTGACCAATGACTTAGAGATTTTTCAAAAATTAGGGGTGGTGGGCAAGGCGCCCCGGGCAATGGTGGCCTATAAATTTGCCCCTGAACAAGCAGAAACTGTAGTCGAGGATATCAAAGTCCAGGTTGGCCGGACAGGTATTTTGACACCAGTGGCCTGGCTCAAACCAGTCAATGTTTACGGCGTCACTGTTTCCCGGGCCACTTTGCACAATGAAGATGAAATCAAAAAAAAGGATATTAAAATTAACGATACAGTGATTGTCCAGCGAGCTGGAGATGTCATTCCCGAAGTGGTGGGCGTTTTGAAAGATATGCGGACTGGCAAGGAGAAGGAATTTCACTTCCCTGCCAAATGCCCTTTGTGTGGTGGCAAGACCGAAAGAAAAGAGGGCGAGGCGGCCTGGCGTTGTCTCAACAAAAATTGTTATGCCATCCAGCGCCGGGGCATGCAGCATTTTATCTCTAAAGCCGCTTTTGACATTGTTGGTGTTGGCCCCAAGATTTTGGATAAATTCATTGATGAAGGGCTAATAAAAGATGCAGCGGATTTATTCACGCTGACAGAAGGTGATATTGTCCCGCTAGAGCGCTTTGCCGAAAAAAGCGCCCAAAATATAGTTGCCACAATCCGAGAGCATAAAAAAACCACCCTTGCCCGCTTTATTTATGCTTTGGGGATTGGAAATGTGGGAGAGGAAACCGCATACGACATCGCCGATGTCGTAAACTCAAAGCTCAAAACTCAAATGTCAAAAGAAGTTATCGAGGTCTTAAAGAATATGAAATTGGAGGAGTGGCAGGAGATTAAAGATGTTGGGCCAGTGGTGGCCAAGTCAATTTATCAGTTTTTTAAGGACAAAAAGAATCTTGATTTGATTGAAAAACTATTTAAAGTCGGAGTGGAAATAGAAAGTCAAAAATATTCGCCAAAGCGACGAAATTCTAAAGAATTTCCAAATATCAAAAATCAAAAATTGACCGGAAAGATATTCGTTTTTACTGGTGGGCTTGAGACTTTGACCCGGGATGAGGCGAAAGACAAGGTGAGGCAACTGGGCGGGGATGTATCAGAGTCAGTTTCCCAAGAAACAGATTTTGTGGTAGTTGGCTCTGAGCCAGGTTCCAAATATGATAATGCGAAGCAGTTAAAAATTAAAATTCTCAGCGAGAAAGAATTTCTAAAATTAATAGGATAATGTGGGTAAAAGCTGTGGATAGCGGAGTCCCGCACCGTCTAAAGACTGATGGCGGGACCAAAAAATTAGGCGTCAAGATGCTCTCGGAAAAAGAGTTTTTGGGGATGGTAAATGCAAATTATTAATTTTTTCAAAAAATATTTTTCCCATTATTTCCTATTTTTTGTATTGATTGAATTTATTTTTAGAGGTTGAATACCTCGTAGCTTGCTACGAGGACGAAAACCCATTAAAAACAAACTTTCCCTTCAGGGATACCTCGCAACTTGTTGCGAGGTAGTTTATTTTATTGATTTTAATACCATTAATCTTCCTTTTTTTAAATTATGATCAAGGGAAAATATACGCTGTGTTAGGAGATAGATCCTTGAAAAACAATGATTATTCGGGCGCTCGAAATTTTTATGAGATCTCATTAACCTATTGGCCAAATCCAAAAATAGAGAATAGTTTTAGCCAAACAGATAAATTAGAGCAGTCAATACTTTGAGACGGGACGGATAAGGGGTTATAAGGTGGATAGAGGCGGTGAATCTTTTTCTTTTCCTCCAGTTAATGAAAATCTTCCTTGTCTATTGTTGACAATAATAAGTTGAGATATAATCAAAATATGACTAAACTAAGAAAAATATTTCAATTGATATTTATTTTTATTGTAGTAATTTCTTTTGCCCCATATTTAGGTGTAAAAAATTATATTAGTGCTGGAGCTATTAGTCATCAAAAAGAAAATAAAAACCAATTAGATAATAAGCAGAAACCCAAATATGTTGGGGGAGAGATTTTGGTGAAATTTAAAAAGGGGATTGATCCTAAAGGAGAAAATTTTGATTTGCCAGAAGATAATAATAGTAAGAATAAAGGATGGGAATCCGTCTTTAAAGGAGAGAGTGAAAAAGAATTCAACATCTACAAAAAAACAGTAGCGATAGGCAAAGAAAATGAGGCAATTGATAGACTTTCCAAAAACCCAAAGGTTATTTATGTGGAAAGAAATGGGATTGTTTCAACAGATTTACAACCAAATGACCCCTATTATTCATCAAGCAACAGTTGGGGGCAAAATTATCAAGACCTTTGGGGAATTCATAAAATTGAGCCAGAATCAGCTTGGGACACTTCCACGGGTAGTAAAAATGTCGTTATTGCAGTTATTGATACAGGAATTGATTTTTCCCATGAAGATTTAGCAGATAATATCTGGATAAATCAAAATGAGATTCCTGGAAATAACATCGATGATGACAATAATGGCTATGTTGATGACTGGCGAGGATGGGATTTTGTTAATAATGATAACAACCCAACCGATGATTACGGTCATGGCACTCATTGTGCAGGAATCCTGGGGGCAACAGGGAATAATAATTTAGGAATAGCAGGTGTTAATTGGCAGGTAAATATTATGGCTGTCAAATTTTTAGGTAGTTCTGGCTTTGGAACTGATGCTGGTGCGGCTCAGTCAATTATTTATGCTGCTGATATGGGTGCAAAAGTATTATCTAATAGTTGGGGAGGGTCGGGACCATCCCAAGTAATTAATGAGGCAATTAATTATGCTCATCAGAAAAATATTGTTATTGTTGCAGCGGCAGGGAATAGTAATCTTGAAATAACTAATTTTTCTCCTGCCCATGATCCTTTAGTGATAGCAGTTGGAGCAACAGATTATCAGGATAATAAAGCTTCGTTTTCTAATTGGGGAAATATTGATGTTGTCGCCCCAGGTGTAGATATTCTTTCTTTGCGTGCCCAAAATACTAACATGGGCAATGCTCTCAATTCCCAATACACAAGAGCTTCCGGAACATCAATGGCAACTCCTCATGTTGCTGGACTAGCCGCCTTATTATTGGCTAAAAATCCCCAATTGACCGCTGAACAGATTAGACAAGTTATTCGACATTCAGCGGATGATTTAGGAGCAACTGGCTGGGATCAATATTTTGGCTTTGGTCGAATAAATGCCAAAAAAGCCTTTACTGAAGCAAAATTTGGTCAAGCACTAATTAGTTCAATTGCGGATTATAATCAATTATATGGAGAAATTCCTGTTTATGGTTTTGCTACTGCTGATGATTTTCAAAAATATATTTTAGAAGTTGGGGAAGGCATTAATCCTACCAGCTGGACAAAAATCACCGAATCAACATCCCCCGTTGATAATAATTTATTAGCTAATTTTAATACCTCGCTCATTGGTGATGGCAGAATATCTTTAAGATTAACGGTGTATACAAATTCCGGCGAAATATTCGAAGATAGAGCAATGCCCAACGTAAGAAATGTATTTATTAGTAGTCCAAATGATAAAGAAACCTTCAATAAGGATAATATAAAAATAGATATCTATGGCAATGCCTTAACGGCACAATTCAAAAATTATATTTTATCATGGACCAAGGGTGCAAACTCCGATAACTGGAATACAATTATTGATTCTGCCACTCCAGTAGACAACGGTTTATTGGGTAGTTGGATTACTCCCAATGATAGTGATTTTTACACTTTTAGATTACTGGTATTTAATACTAATAATGTTCAAACTGAATATCAAAGAATAATTATCGTTGATACTTCTGTATTAGCTGGTTGGCCGAAAAAATATGGTGATGCTTCAACTTCACCAGTTTTTGTTGATTTAAATAATGATGGGAAAAAAGAAATTATAGCAAGTTGGTGGTATTATGGTCCTTATGGTACAAAGGTAAGTCGCCTATTTATATTCGATGCTCAGGGCAATATATTGCCAGGTTGGCCTCAAGAACAACCAGTTGAGATATATGATTCTGAATTGACTTTTGCTGACATTGACAAAGATGGGGCAAAAGAAATAATTGCTCAAACTAATACTAATATATATATCTATAAGATAGACGGTTCATTATTGCCTGGTTGGCCAAAGCCAGGAGCGGGTCAGATTTGGAGTGCCGCCAACGGTATACCTGCGGTAGGTGATATAAATAATGACGGTTCATTAGAAATTATTGTTTATTGCCCCGGCGGTAATAGTAATTATCCTTCACGAATCTATGCCTATAAGCCAAATGGTCAAATATTATCAGGTTTCCCCAAAATATTAAGCGGGTGGAGTAATCTATTAAATGAATTTGATAGTCAATTATCAGTGTCATTAGCAGATATCAACAAAGATGGTTTTTTGGAAATATTGGCAGGTGATTTCTCGGGAAAGGTTTATGCTATTGATTATCAGGGAAATGATCTTCCTGGTTGGCCAGTTACAGTCAATCAACCCACCGATCCTTTCTATTGGGTAAGAATAAACACGCCAACTGTAGCTGATTTAGATAAGGATGGGGTAGATGAGATTGTTGTAACAGGTGTAGACGGTCAGAAGGTGATTGTTTTACATCCGGATGGCTCAACTGTACCGAACTGGCCTCAAGATACGCAGGTTAAAATTAATACTCCAGCAGTGTTGGCTGATATCAATGGAGATGGAAAAATCGAAATTATTATTACTAATGGCTCAAAAATGATAGTTTATAATATTGAGGGGACAAAATATCAAAACTGGAATATTGTTTATGAAACTTTTGATTCAACACCTGCCGTTGTTGATCTTGATAATAATGGTGAATTAGAGATAATTTCAACTATTGATGATTTTGTGAATAGTTTTTATAATCAAAGAAATCAAGAAGATAAAGTAGGAATATATAATATTTATGGAAATATCTTAAACATTTATTCTAAGCCATTGCCATCCCCTGTATATAGAAGATCACCAGTAGTAGATGATATTAATAATGATGGGAAGATAGAAATAGGTTTAGGAGATGTTGGGGATGGTCAAGTATATCTATGGCGTACCCCTGCTAATTTTATATCGGAAGAAGCAAATACTTGGCCTAAACTATTTAAAACCGTAGAGAATAATAGTTTTCAAAATTATTATATCCCCGATACAACTGGCCCGATTGGCACTATTGTGATAAATAATAATGAAAAATATAGCAAAAACTATGAAGTAAATCTTACCCTTACCGCTCAAGATAAGTCATTAGTTGCTTCAATGCATTTATCAAATGATGGAATAAATTGGTCTTCGGAAGAAAATTTCTCATCGACTAAGCAATGGACATTATCTACTGGCGATGGAGAAAAGAAAGTATTTATTCAATATAAAGATATGGTAGGTAATTGGTCCCAGATTTATTCAGATAGTATTATCCTTGATAGTACCCCTCCTTACGGTAGCATCACCATTAATCAAAATGCTTCTTGGACACAATCTCTTGATGCTACTTTAGATTTATCTGCCAATGATGCTACCACAGGTGTAGCTGGTATGAGATTTTCTTGTGATCAATCGAATTGGACGGTGTGGGAACCTTTTTCCAGTAAAAAATCATGGACTTTTTCAGGTGATGATGGAACCAAATACATTTATGTCCAATACAAAGACATGCTTGGCAATATTTCTGAATTATTTTCTGATAGTATAACTGTTGATACTACGCCTCCTACGGGGTCTATATATATTAATAACAACGCAGCGTCAACCAAGACAAGGAATGTAACTTTAAATATTTCAGCCACGGATAATCTTTCCGGAGTGGAGCTAATGAAAATTGCCAATGATGCATATAGTTTGAGTAGTAGCCCTTGGGAACCTTATATTTCAACTAAACAGTGGACTTTGGCCTCCGGAAAACGCGGTTATAAATGGGTTTACATACAATTTAAAGATCGGGCAGGAAATATTTCGGGGGTTTATTCTGACTGGATAAGGTACTTGGGAAAATAAAAAAACCCACCTTCTCCCGCCAAGGCGGGATCCGGTGGGCAGGCCACCCCGGCCTAAGAGTCGGGGCGGATGGGAATTGGTTTAGGTTCTTGGGGAGTAGATGGGGACTGGTCGAAAAGACCCAAATCATTGACGATAGGCTGTTTGTGGATTTCTGACTGTGGACATTCATAGCAGCCTGTCAGGGGGTTGTCTTTCATCTCTGTGTGGACATCCCTTTTTAGACACTCCAGACAGAAGACTATCCTCTCTGGCCTCATTCTTTTTTCTCCCTGTAGCGCCTCCTCAGTTCGCCTCCGCAAGCAAAACAATGTTTGACCTGTACTGTTTGGGCCTTATGGGACTTGTCGCGGACTGTCAGCATCCAGCGTGTGCCCTTCAGCTGAAGATGGCCTTGACTGAAAAGCGTCTGGGTGGCGTGGCAACCGCATGGCGACACAAGGGTGAAGGGAACCAAGATGCAGTGGGCAAACTCTTCCTTCCCAGCAGCTGAAGTTAGCTTTAGGTAGTAGTGGATTTTACTCAAAGCTTCTTCAAGTTGTTTGATACTGCGGTGGCCGGCGATTGGGAAGGGATTGGCTACCCCTTTGGCAGTCTTGGAGAATCTTGAGACGATTGTCGCTTTGAAATGACCGTGAAGCTTTTCAATGCAGATGATGCGTCTGCCAAACTCGGCGGGAGGCAAGATGTAGTAGGCAATCAGATCGCCTTCGCTATTGCATCTTGCAAAGGCACAGTCCAGACAGATCTTGCTCGGCAATCGGTGATTAGACAATCACCTCACCCCTTTCTATTCAGACACACTTTTGATTTTAGCAGATTATTTGCCAAAGTCAAGAGAAAGTAGTAAAGTAATAGAGTAATAAAGTAGTAAAGTAATAATCGCCCCCAAGGGGCTAGTAATAGAGTACTTTACTATTAACGAAGTGATTAATACTAGCGCAGCGTTTATTACTTTAATGCTAACAAAAAGTAATAGAGTATGACAAAAATTTCCAAACAGGAGATTGACCATTTAGCCCAACTGGCGCGTTTAGAACTCTCGCCAGCCGAAAAAGCCCTCTACCGTCAGCATTTGGCGGAGATTTTGGGTTATGTTGAAAAAGTCCAGAAAGTAAAAGATACAGAAAAAACCAAACCAGCGCTGAAAAATGTGGTTTCTGCTGACAAAGTTGAGGAAAGCAAGGCCAAAGCAGAGGATTTGCTGGCTGGGGCGCCGGAAAAACAGGATGGTTATATCAAAGTCCGGGCGATTTTATAATTCGGCTATCGCCGAAAAACAGATGATTGGATAATCAGATGATCGGGGGAACCTCTATTCATCTATTTATCTAATCATCTAATAATCTAAGGAATATATGAGCAGTTTGACTTTAAAACAAATCATTGATGGGCTTAAAGGCGGCAGTTTCACCTCTTTACAATTGACCAAAGATTATTTAGAGGCGGCAGATAAAAATAAAGATCTCAATAGTTATATCACCCTCTTGGATCGGCTGGCCCTACAGCAAGCTCAAAAGTCAGACAGCCGCCGCAAAACTGGCAAAACATTGTCAGAGCTGGATGGCGTCCCTTTGGCTGTGAAGGATAATATAATGATAAGCGGCTATCGCACTACTGCTGGTTCTAAAATTTTAGAGGATTTTACTGCCCCTTATGATGCTAGTGTGATTGAAGCTTTAAAAAAGGCCGGCGTGGTCTTTTTAGGCAAGACCAATATGGATGAATTTGCCATGGGTTCATCTACGGAAACTTCCTTTTTTGGACCGACGAAAAATCCCCATGATACAGAGCGGGTGCCCGGCGGTTCATCCGGCGGCAGCGCGGCCGCTGTGGCTAGCCATTTGGCCCCAGCCGCCTTGGGTTCTGACACGGGCGGCTCCATTCGCCAGCCAGCCAGTTTTTGTGGGGTGGTTGGCCTAAAACCGACTTATGGCCGGGTTTCCCGTTATGGTCTAATTGCTATGGCTTCCTCTTTGGATCAAATCGGCCCCTTTGGCCAAACCGTGGAGGATACAGCTATACTTTTAAATCACATAGTCGGTCAGGATAAAATGGACTCCACCAGCTTGCCTGCCTCGCCTGTCTCGTTTGGCCCGTCTCGACTCGGTCGATCCGAGGCGGACGCGAGCCAAGGCGGACCGCCAGGCGGGCCAAAAACCGCCGAAGATTTTACAGGTCTTTTGGATAAAGGCGTTAAGGGGCTAAAAATTGCTTGTCTCAAAGCCCAACCCGAAAAAGATGACGGCACTTTCAAGATTTTCCACCAGATCATTGAAAAACTAAAAAAACAGGGGGCAGAAGTAATAGAAGTAGATTTGGATAAACTTTTGGATTTGGCTCTGGCTTGTTATTACATTATTGTGCCGGCCGAGGTTTCTTCCAATATGGCCAGATATGATGGCATCAAATACGGATATTCCGTCATTCATGATTCCAAATTCAAAATTCACAGCTTACTGGATGTTTACCTGAAGAGTAGGGCAGAAGGATTGGGCGCTGAAGTTAAAAGAAGAATAATTCTGGGTACTTACGTTTTATCTTCTGGCTATTACGATGCCTATTACAAATCCGCTCAGAAGGCGCGGGATTGGATCAAGGGTGAATTTGCCAAAATCTTTGAAAAATATGATGTAATATTGACTCCTACCTCACCGACTGTTGCCTTTAAACTAAAGGAAAAATTGGCTGATCCCTTAACGATGTATTTATCAGATATTTTCACAGTGCCGATAAATATTGCTTCTTTGCCGGCGGTTTCAGTGCCGGGCGGTAAAGTGGGCCCGCCTGGCGGCGAGGCAGGTAATCTGCCGGTGGGCATTCAAGTGATTGGGAGAGAGTTGGATGAAGGAAAGATTTTACAGGTTGGGGCGGAAATAGAAAGAGTAAGATGAGTAATAGAGCAATAGAGTAATAATCGCCCTGCGGGGCTAGTAATAGAGTAATACTTTAATACTAACGAAGTGATTAATACTAGCGCAGCGTTTGTTACTTTAATGCTGACAAAAAGTAATAAGTAATAAGTAAAAAAATATTTGTGTAATCTATGTAATTTGTGTATTTGTGTAATATGAGAAAATACAGACAATCATGGGAAGAAAGGATAGTAAGTGGGTTTTTCAGTGGTTTGTGGCGGTTGATTTCTTGGCCGTTTCGCAGGAAAAAAGGCAAAATTTCCCAATATGGGGCAACAACAGTGAGTCAAGAAGAAATCCAAGCCAGATGGCAAAAAATAGAAGATTTGGCCAAATTGCAGGGCGAATCACGCTTCAAACAGGCAGTCCTTGATGCCGACAATCTGCTTGATTTAACCATCAAAAGTATGGGAATAAGGGGTGAAACAATGGGCGAACGGTTAAAAAATGCCAAAGGAAAATTTAGCCAACAAGTTTATGACGATTTATGGCAGGCCCATAAACTAAGAAATGAAATTGTCCACAACATCAATTATCAACTGGTTTATTGGCAGGCTAACGGGGCACTTGCCCAAATTAAAAGAGGTTTAAAAGAGATAATTGGCGACATGTAACAAGTAACATGTAACAAGGAGAAGATGGAAAAAGGATATAAAACTTTAAATGTTTATAAAAAAGCCGATCAATTAGTTAAGAAGATTTATATTTTTACCAAGTATTTTCCAAAAGAGGAAATGTTTGGCTTGGTTAGTCAGATGAGGAGGTCGGCAGTATCTGTAGTCGCTAATCTTGTAGAAGGCTGGGCCCGAAAAAATTCTAAAGAAAAAACCCAATTTTACTACATAAGTAGGGGTTCCTTAACTGAGCTGGAATATTATATTGATTTATCATTTAGCTTACAATATTTAAATAAAACACAGTTTCAAGAGTTGTTTGGATTAAGAAATGATGTAGGAAAGTTATTAAATGGTTTAATTAAATCTCAGGAGTAAACCCCCATGTCCCATGTTACTAATCGCATGTTACAGCCTATAATCGGTCTTGAAATCCATATCGAGTTGAAAACCGCTTCCAAGATGTTTTGTCGTTGTAAAAACTCAATGGATTTGAATGTAAAGCCAAATAGTTTGATTTGTCCGGTTTGTACTGGTATGCCGGGCAGTTTGCCGGCAATAAATCAAGATGCCGTGGAAATGGTGATAAAAACTGGTTTGGCCCTCAATTGCCAGGTAGCGAAAGAAACAAAGTGGGACCGCAAAAACTATTTCTATCCTGATTTGCCCAAAGGTTACCAGATTTCTCAATATGATTTGCCGCTGACCAATAACGGTTTTCTAGAAATAGAGGGCGAAAAAATTGGCATTCGTCGGGTTCATTTGGAGGAAGATACCGGCAAATTAGTCCATCCAGTGGGTAGTGCAAGTTCTTTGGTTGATTTAAATCGAGCTGGCGTGCCACTGATGGAATTGGTCACTGAGCCAGATATAACTTCCGCCAGGATTGGGGCTGAATTTGCCAAAGAATTACAGTTAATTTTGCGTTATTTAGATGTGTCAGATGCGGATATGGAGAAAGGACAAATGAGAGTTGAAGTAAACATAAGCTTGAGAGCAATAAGTAATAATCGCCCCGGAGGGGCTAGTAATAAAGTAATAAAGTACTCTAATACTAGCGAGTCCGAACAAAGTGAGGGTGAGCGGTTAATGCTTTATTACTCTAATACTTGTTTGGGTACTAAAGTTGAAGTGAAAAATCTTAATTCTTTCCGTTCAGTGGAAAAAGCCATTGATTATGAAATCAAACGGCAGTCAAAGCTATTAGACCAAGGTGAAAAAATAGTTCAGGAAACTAGGGGTTGGGATGAAAAAGCCCAAAAAACAGTGGTCCAACGCACCAAAGAAGAAGCAGCTGATTATCGCTATTTTCCAGAACCAGATTTGCCACCGCTTTATCCATATCAATTATTTGATATCGAAAAACTACAAAAACAAGTTTCCCATTTGCCGGCCAAACAACGATTGACTTTAGAGGGATATGGATTAAAACCAACTGAGATTAAAATTTTAACGACTAATAAAAAATTGGCTAATTATTTTGAAAAAACCATTGATTTTGCCAAACAAATGGCAGTTGATATCCAACCCCAGCTTTTGGCTAATTGGATGATCCATGAGCGGCTACAAGATAAAATTGATTCTCCTAAAATAGTCCAGTTTTTAGGATTAATTGAAAAAGGAGAATTATCCGGACCATTGGCCAAACAAGTAGCCCAAGAAATGGTTAAAACAGGAGAACATGCTCTCTCTATCATTGAAGCTAAGGAAATGAAGGTAGTCAGAGATGAAGAGGCGATAGAGGAGATAGTTTCTAAAATAATTTCTCAAAATCCATCAGCCATAGAGAATTATAAAAAAGGTAAAACTGGCGCTTTGCAATTTTTGGTGGGGCAGGTGATGCGAGAGACAAAAGGACAGGCCCAACCAGAGGTAGTACTCAACATACTCAAACGTAGCATATCTAATTTCTAATTATTCTAATTGATCTAAATAAATCCAAATAACAAAATCTCTCCGAGCCAGAGGCTCTCCGAGCCGGAGGCCCAATGTCAAATGAATGCCTAATGATTAAATGTCAAATTTTTTAGATTTTGGATTTTAAGCATTGATTTGTCATTTGAGCTTTGGATTTGGGGCTTTAATTCCTTATTAGAAATTCTTAATTATAGAGTTTTCCACAGGTCCTGCTTTGACAGGCCCTTTTTTATTTTGTAAAGTAATAGTATATAAAAGTAGAAAAGAATAAATAATAATATATAAAGGTAATAAAATATATATAATGTTAAGTATTGTTAAGTTATTCAAGGTATAAATGGTAATTGCATTTATCGTAATAACAATTTTAGTGATTATTATTTTTGGCTATTCCCATCATAGTCCACACCATATTAAACAGCTCCCGCGGCACAAAAGTTATTATAAAATTCCCACTTGGAAGCTTAAATAAATGTTCAACATTGTTAACTTCTTCAAGAGGTAGTTAATGGCGGCGATAACCACATTGCCAGAGCTTCTAACGATGCGGCAGGTTTGCCGTGTTTTGAGTGTCCATCCCAATACTTTAAGAAATTGGGATCGGCACAAGAAACTGAAAGCGATAAGAGTGGGTTTTCGCCATGACAGGCGCTGGCGTAAAGATCAAATATTGAGGATTTTAAGAGGAGGCGGAGCGTGGACATCGGCTTAATTTTTGCTGCTATTGCGTTATCAATGGGAGGGCTGTTCTTCCTATATTCAGTCCGCTATTATCTTATTTTAGCTTCTGTTTTGATTTTCTCCCGCCGGGCTGCCAAAAAACGATCGCCCCAAGGACAAAATGGTTCTCAAACCATTGCTGGTTTATACAAAGAAGAAACCCAGCCCCCCAGCGGCAAAGGTTCCTTATACCAACTCTTTCAGTTGCCTGGCGAAGTAGAGGAAGAAGAAGGGGAAGGTATTTATGAAAACGGTAATGGCCCCTCGACTTCGCTCGGGGTAAATGGCAAGAATGGACAAGAGGTTATTTTGCCTCATCTGGAGGATGTCCAGCTTAAAGAAGAACCTTTTGTTTCTATCCATCTGGCTTTTTACAACGAGAGCAAGGTGGCTGATAGGATTTTAACCGCCTGTACCCACCAAGCCTGGCCTAATTATGAGGTGGTGGTAGTTGATGACTCAACTGATGAAACGCCCCAGATATTAGAGAGATGGAAAGATCATCCCAATGTTAAAATTATCCATCGGGAAACGAGAGAGGGATTTAAGGGTGGTGCGCTCAAGCGGGCCCTAGAGGTAACTGATCCCCGCACAGAATATATCATTGTTTTTGATGCTGATTTTGTGCCTTATCCTGATACAATTGAGCAATTTGTCAAACACTTCCAATTAGCTAAAGAACGGGGGATTTATGCCAAACTGGCCGCTGTTCAAGGTTATCAGTGGCATGTTTTGAACAAAAATGAAAACTGGATTACCAGAGGGGTGCGAACAGAATTTTCCGGTTCCTATATTGTTGACCGGCCTGGCACGGAAATTTCCGGCTTTATGAAATTAATTGCCGGCTCTGTCTATATGATTCGGGCTGATGTCTTGCGAAAATATGGCTGGATGACCTCCATCACTGAGGATTTCCAGTTGACTTTGCGGCTCTACAAAGATGGCTACAAAGTTTTATATACTCCCTATATCCAAACCCCTTCTGAATGTGTTTCCACTTTGAAGCGATTAATCCGCCAAAGGATGCGTTGGGCTGAAGGCCATACCCACAATGTCAAGTTAATGTTCTGGCAGCTGATGCGCTCACCCAACCTTACTTGGCGGGAGAAAATTGAGTTTCTCTATCTTACTCCTTATTATCTGCAGGCTGCCTTCTTCCTAGTTGGCACTTTATCTTGGTTTGCTGCTGACTTTATTTTTAATGCCCATTTGCCCTTCTGGACCGCTTTGTGGGGTTGGTGTCTCGTCTTAACCAACATGTTTGCCCTGCCGCTGATTAATGGCGTTGGTTTATTCTTGGAAGAATCTGATCAGCGGGATTTTGTCGGCATTTTCTCCTTTATCCTTTTGTCCTATATTTTGGTGCCTTTCCAGGCCTATGCTGCTATCAAAGGGCTATTTGAGAAAGAAGAAGGCCACTGGTTTAGAACGCCCAAAACCGGCCATATCACTGATTCTTTCTTTAGATCCCGTTTTAGAAGATGGCTGACAGTTTTCAAGCCCCAATCTGCCAATTTATCTCAGGAGTATCTGGATTTGGTTTCTGCTAACCAGAGTTTTGATGATTTCAAAATCACTCCCCGGCGGGCATTGTGGGTGCCCAAGGCGGTTTTGGCCACTATGTTAGTTATCGCTATCAATCTAGTCATCTTTGCCCGCAATATTCCAGTTGCTATGGCTACTAACCCTTCTACTTTTTATCTTCATGATGTGGCCTCTAATGTTATTACCAGCGTCCAGGCCTGGCAATTGCAAACCTCGGCTGATGCCACTGATTCCACCAGTACTCAATTTGGATCGGCATCCTTAAATGGAACAGTCAATTTCCATCCTGGGGCAACTTATTCTACTGCTGGCACACCAGGTACTCCTACTAATTACGGCTGGATTTATGACACGCCCTTTGGCGATGGCGGCTCAATTGCTGCTGGCACTTGGACTTTCTATTGGGACGAGCAAGATAATAATGCCCGCTGGACTTGCTACTGGCGAGTATTAGTCTTTAAGGTAACTCTTTCCGGCGGGTCAA
>Ga0210057_1000714_pt1 | contig 54186 bp, 61 predicted proteins | sample CryGeyCG2114_010_2_FD_183968 | JGI IMG/M metagenome (GOLD analysis project Ga0210057, IMG submission 183968) | Groundwater microbial communities from aquifer - Crystal Geyser CG10_big_fil_rev_8/21/14_0.10 (SPAdes) (version 2) | ecosystem: Environmental > Aquatic > Deep subsurface > Groundwater ...
CAGTCATTCGGCAAGCTGCCAATCGAATTGTCCAAGGCGCCGATTAGCCTGCTTTCGGTTTCCAGCCACAAGATTCACGGCCCCAAGGGTGCGGGCGCGCTGTTCGTGCGCCGCGGGGTCAAACTGTCGCCGCGCCTGCTCGGCGGAGGGCACGAGCGCGGGCTGCGTTCGGGCACGGAGAATGTTTCCGGAATTGTGGGTTTCGCAAAAGCCGCGGAAATCGCGCGCCGGAATCGCGTCAAGAACTGCCGCAAGATGTCGCTGTTGCGCGACAGGCTCGCGAAGCGCGTGCTCGCGGCGAACAAGGGCGCGTGGCTGAACGGCCCGACGGGCGTCAAGCGGCTGTGCAACAACGCGAACTTTTCTTTCCCCGGAATCGAGGGGGAAGCGCTTGTGTTGCGCCTTGATGCGGAGGGAATAGCCGCGTCGACGGGCAGCGCGTGCTCCTCGAAGTCATTGAAGCCATCGCACGTTTTGCTTGCGATGGGCTTGACGCCCGTGCAGGCGCACGGCTCGCTGCGGCTGACGCTCAGCAGGTTCACTACCGCGCGCGAAATCGATTACGCCGCAGGCAAAATAGCGCAAGTGGTCAAGGAGTTAGGCGGGTTCTCTAACGTTTCCCGCGAGGAGGCGATGCGTCGTGTATAACGAAACCGTAATGCGGCATTTCCTGAAGCCCAAGTTCGCGGGCGAACTCAAAGGCGCGGACGCGGTCGGAACCGTGGGCAACCCGATTTGCGGGGACAAGATGAGCGTTTGCATCAAGGTCAAAGCCGGAAAAATTTCCGCAATCCGGTTCAAGACTTTCGGCTGTGCGGCGGCAATCGCGACGAGCGACATGGTTTGCGGACTCGCGCTAGGCAAGACGCTGGACGCCGCGTTGAAGATAACGCGGAACGACGTTTCGGAAGCGTTGGGCAAGCTGCCGCCGATAAAGGAGCACTGCTCGAACCTCGCGGCGGACGCGCTGGGCGAGGCAATTTTCAATTATTATTCGGCGCGCGGGGAGAAAATCCCGAAAGCCCTCGCGGAACGCCGCGCGCATTTGGCCTGCGCTTCCTGCGAAGCGCACCAATGCGCGCCTAAAGCGTGAGTTCTGCCTTGTCGACGGCGATTCCACCTTCCGAGATTTTGTACGCGTGTTCGTGCATCGAGTGAGCCGAACCGCGGTGCTTCCTTATTTCCAGCAGGCGCTTTTCCCCGCACCGCTTGAGCGCGATTACGGTGTCCGCCAAGTGCTCCTCGACGAAGCCCTCTCCGTCACCACCCAGCGGTTCCGACGCCAGGACGGCGGTGATGCGCGCGCGTTCGAGTGCGGACGACAGCATGAACAGCGCCTTGCGCTTGTCATCGGAGCGTGCGAGCATGGTTGACAGGGAGTCTATGGCCAGGCGCTTGGCCTTCACTTTCGCGCAAGCCGCCAGCACGTAGTTGAGCGCGTCGTCGAACGCGTACTTGGTGAGCACGTGCTCTTCGCCCGACGCGAAGCCCGAACGCGCGCTGGATGCGTCCACAAGCAGAAGCAACCTTTTTTTCTCGGCTTCGGCAACGTCCCAGCCGAGGGAGCGCGCGTAGCCGCGGATTTTCGCGGGCGACTCGTTGAAACAGGCGAGCACGCCCGGCTCGTGCAGCGCGGCGCCCTTGCGCAAGAAACCCAAACAGAACACGGTTTTTCCGGTCCCGCACGCGCCCGTGACGAGCGTCGCGGTGTCGTGCAGCAGCCCCCCGCCGAGGAGCTCGTCCAACCCGCGGGCACCCGTTTCCACTCGCTTCATGAACGGCTTACTTGCGCGAATGGTTTAAATGCTTTGTTTCCGACAAGCACTACGTTGCCCATGCAGCTCATAGTGTGCGAGAAGCCGAGCGTTGCGCGCAAGCTAGCCGAAGCGCTGTCCGCGTCGCTCAAGACGCGTTCGGTGGAAAAGGGCCGCGGCGTCAAGCACTACGAAATCGGGAGCATATGCGTCGCGCCCGCGGTCGGCCACCTCTATTCACTCAAGCAGAAGGCCGCGGGCGGCGGCTATCCTATTTACGACATCGAGTGGGTGCCGTCCAGCGAGGTCGGCGGTTCCGCCGAATTCACGCGGAAATACCTCGTTGCGCTCGCCGAGCTGGCGAAGAAGGCGGACGAAATCGTGAACGCGTGCGACTATGATTTGGAGGGCAGCCTCATCGGCTGGAACATCGCGCGTTTCCTCGCGCCCGGAAAGAAAGTCAAGCGAATGAAGTTTTCGTTCCTCACGCGCGACGCGCTCACAGCGGCGTTCGAGCACGCGTCCCCGCTGGACTTGAACAACGCGCTCGCGGGCGAGGCGAGGCACAAGCTCGACTGGATTTACGGCATCAACCTTTCGCGGGCGCTCATGTCCGCGCTGAAGGCGGCGGGGACTTTCCGCGTGATGAGCATGGGCCGCGTGCAAGGCCCCGCGTTGAGCCTGATTGCCGCGCGCGAGGCGGAGATAGCCGCGTTCAAGCCCGTGCCTTACTGGCAGCTAGACGCGCTTTACCCTTACGAGGGCGGGACTGTGGAATTCCTGCACGAGAAGGACAAGTTCTGGAAAAAGGAGGAAGCCGAAGCCGCGCTTGCCGCGTCGAGCGAAAAGGGTCGCGTTGATTCCGCGGACAAGAAGCGCGCGCACGTGAAGCCCCCGCACCCTTACGACTTGACCACGCTGCAAGTGGACGCGTACCGCTGCTTCGGCTATTCGCCCGCGCGCACGCTGGAAATCGCGCAATCGCTTTACGAGGCGGCGCTCATCTCGTATCCCCGCACTTCGTCGCAAAAGCTTCCCGCCGAGCTGGGCTTGGACAAGATAATCCGCGCCTTGGCTGCGAACCCGCAGTACTCCGCGCTTGCCGCGAAGCTGATTGAAGGCAAGCGCTTCATCCCGGCGGAAGGCGAAAAATCCGACCAGGCGCACCCCGCAATTTTCCCGACGGGCGAACGGCCGCAGGGCTTGGGAAAATACGAAGCCAGCCTGTACGACTTAATCGCGAAGCGCTTTTTGGCTTGCTTCGCCGAGCACGCGGTGAAGGAATACTTGAAAGTCGTGCTGCTGCTCGGCTCGCAAAAGTATTCCGCCGACGGCGTCACCGTGCTCAAGCAGGGCTGGATCGAGTTCTTCGGCGAGTACCTGAAGAGCCAGGAGAAATTGCTGCCGCCGTTCAAGGCGGGCGAGTCGGTCGAAGTCAAGGCAATCGAGATGCTGGAAAAGGAGACGCAGCCGCCCAAGCGGTTCACTCCCGCGTCGCTGGTAAAAGAATTGGAAAAGCGCGAATTGGGCACGAAGGCCACCCGCAGCCAGATTCTCGAGACGCTTTACTCGCGCGGCTACGTCGCGGACCGCAAGAGCATACAGGCCACGCCGTTCGGCTCCGCGGTTTACTCCGCTGTTTCCGAGTACTGCCCCGAAATCACGAGCGAGGAGCTGACGCGCGAAGTCGAGAAAGAGCTGGAATTGATTCAATCCGGGGAAAAGAAAGCGGACGAGGCGTTCGAGCATGGAAAACGGGATTTGGACAAGATACTCAAGAAATTCAAGTCGCAGGAGGCTGCAATCGGCGCCAAGCTCAAGGAGGGGCTCAAGGAAGCGCGCGAAGAGGCGCGAAATCTGGGTGCGTGCAAATGCGGCGGCAACCTGATCATACGCAAGTCGCGCTTCGGGTTCTTCGTTGGCTGCGACAAGTACCCCGCGTGCAAGCAGACTTACCCGCTTCCGCGCAACGCGTTAATCGAGCCGCAAAACAAGGCGTGCGAGAAGTGCGGCACGCCCATAGTCAAAGTCATCCGCAAGACCAAGCGGCCGTTCGTCATGTGCTTGGACCCGAACTGCGAGACCAAGGCGAGCTGGGGCAAGCCCGCGGAAACGAAACCCGCCGCGCCGCTTGCGACCGCCAAGCCCGCCGCACCCATTGTGCCCGCAACCGCGATAACCAAGCCCGTTGCTCCCGTTGCGTCCGCAATTGCAAAACCCGCGCCATCCGCAGCCGCTAAAACCGCCGCGTCCGTTGCCCCCGCGCCCGCAAAGAAAGCGCGCAAGCCGCGCGCCAAGAAAAAAGTTTGACGCGCGTTGCAAACGGCATAAAGCGTTTTTTATAGGCGCGCGTCACAACCCCCTATTGGTGATTTTCGATGCCGCTTGAAAAGCCGCGCAAGGGCCTGCCCGAGTATCCGCTTTCGCCGCTCGGCAACCGCGCCTCGCCGGGAGATTCGCTGTATTTGGACGAGCTGGAAAAGTTGCGCAGACAGCCGAAAATAACGGAGCCCGGCGCGTTCGCGGACGCAGTCGCGCGCATCCTCAAGGTAAAACGCATAGGCGCAATCAAGACCACGTGGCAGCAAGGTGAAATAATCGTGCCCGCGCTCGCGTTGAAGCGGCCGGTTTTCAAGGCGAATACCGCGGAAATACGGCAACTCTTAGAGGAGATGCTCGACAAGAACGTGCTCGTCGGCTGGTCCATGCACGAAGGCAACAGCAGCAAGGGAGAGCCCATCAATTACCTGACCTTCCACCAAAGGTGACCGCCTTGCGGGCGGGCGCCGAGTAATGTCTATCCGCTTTTATACCTGCGGCGCGCCGTTTAATTGGAAATGAAAATAACCATCGACGTTTACAAGAACGCGCGCAGGAACGCGGCTTACTACTACGAGCAGGCAAAGCGCTTCGAGAAAAAGGCGGCGGGCGCGCTGAAGGCGGCCGAGGACAACCGCGCGGGAGGCTTGGGCGCCAAACAGGTTTCCAAGAAGGCGAAGCCCTCCAAGCGCAAGTGGTTCGAAGGGTTCCACTGGTTCGTGACCAGCGAAGGCTTGCTCGTGGTCGCGGGCAAGGACGCGAAGCAGAACGAGCTGCTCGTTGCCAAGCACCTTGCGGAGAACGACTTGTTTTTTCACGCGGACGTGGTGGGCGCAAGCGCGACGATTTTGAAGAACGGCAGCCATTCGCGGCAGGAGTCGCGCGCCGAAGCGGCGCAGTGGGCCTGCTGTTACAGCCGCGCGTGGAAGCAGGGCGCGGGTTCGGCGGACGCGTACGGCGTGAAGAAGGAGCAGGTAAGCAAGTATTCGCACGGCGAGTCGGTGGGCAAGGGTGCGTTCATGATTTTCGGCGAGCGCGAGTGGTTCAAGAACACGGAGCTGGCGCTGCGCGTTTTTTTTGACGAAGGGAAGGAAGCGCTGGCTGTTTTTCCGGCGCTCAAGCAGGGTAAGGGCGTCTTGCTGGCTCCAGGCGGCTTGGCCAAGGAGTCCGTTGTCGCGGAGTTGAAGAAAAGGTTTCCGCGCGCTTCAAAGGACGATTTGGCGTTCGCGGTGCCGGGCGACGCTTCGCTCCAATAGCAATAAATAACGGGGCGGCGTGGTTAGGCTATAGGCAATCGAATGGTTAGAGGTGGGTCGCGATGGCTCTTTCCAATACCAAGGAACTTGACTTGAAGGTGGCTGAGGCGATGCGCCAGGACTACGGCAAGCGCGTGGTCCGCCTGGACTCGAACGCGCGCCAGCTGCTGGGCGTGGAGACCGGGGACATCGTCGAAATAAAGGGCAAGTCCAAGACCGCCGCCGCCATAGTCCTCCCGTCGCACCCGCAGGACGAGGGCCTGAATTTCATCCGAATGGACGGCATCCTCCGCCAGAACACCGGCCTGGGCTTGGGCGACAGGGCGCGCATCAAGAAGGCCCAGATTCGCCCAGGCAAGAAAGTCGTTTTGGCGCCGAACCAGCCCACGCGTTACGGCCCCGGTTTTGACGAGTACGTCAAGCGCAACCTGGTGGGCAAGCCGCTGAACAAGGGCGACTTGTTGAACGTGAACGCGTTCGGCACGCCGTTCCCCTTCGCGGTCGCGCAAACCGTTCCCGCGGGGCTCATAGTCGTCACGCCGGAAACCGAAGTCGTTCTCCGCGAGGAGCCGATGAAAGAGCTGGGCAAGGTTGCCACCGTCACTTACGAGGATTTGGGCGGGCTCCAGAACGAAGTCCAAAAAATCCGGGAAATGGTCGAGCTGCCCATGCGGCACCCCGAGCTCTTCGAGCGCCTCGGAATAGAGCCGCCAAAGGGAGTCTTGATTTACGGCCCGCCGGGCACCGGCAAGACTTTGCTGGCGAAGGCGGTGGCAAACGAGAGCGAAGCCCATTTCATCGTGCTTTCGGGGCCTGAAATCGTTTCCAAGTTCGTGGGCGAGGCGGAGGAAAAGCTGCGCAACATCTTCCAAGACGCGGAAACCAACGCGCCCTCGATAATTTTCATAGACGAGTTGGATGCCATCGCGCCCAAGCGCGAGGAAGTCACGGGCGAGGTGGAGAAGCGCATAGTCTCGCAGCTGCTCGTCTTGATGGACGGTCTGAAGAGCCGCGGGCAGGTCGTCGTGATAGCCGCGACGAACCGCCAGAATTCGATAGACCCCGCGCTGCGCAGGCCCGGTCGCTTCGACCGCGAAATCGAGATCGGCGTTCCCGACAAGAAGGGGCGCCGCGAGATTCTCGAGATACACATGCGTGGCATGCCGCTCGAGAAGGACGTTGACTTGAACGAGCTCGCCGCGATAACGCACGGCTTCGTGGGCGCGGACCTGCAGTCGCTTAGCAAGGAGTCCGCCATGCGCGCGCTGCGCCGCATCCTGCCGCAAATCAACATGAGCGACGAGGAGGTTCCAGCGCAGATACTCGACCAGCTCAAGGTCAAGCGCGACGACTTCCACGAAGCGCTTCGTGAGATAAGGCCCAGCGCCCTGCGCGAGGTTTTTGTTGAAAAACCAACCGTGCGGTGGGAAGACATAGGTGGTTTGGAGTCTGCCAAACGCGAAATCAAGGAAGCGGTAGACCTGCCACTCAAGAATCCCGAGGCGTTCAAGCGCATGGGCATCCGCCCGGTGAAAGGCATACTGTTGTATGGCCCGCCCGGCACTGGCAAGACCCTGCTGGCAAAGGCAGTGGCAACCGAAGGGGAAGCCAATTTTATTTTTATTCGCGGACCGGAGTTGGTAAGCAAGTGGATTGGCGAATCCGAGAAGGGCGTTAGGGAAATATTTCGTAAAGCACGAACTGCGGCGCCGTGTATCGTCTTATTTGATGAGATAGACTCGATAGCTTCCCGCAGGGGCCAAGGCGACAGCAGGGACGCAATACATGAGCCGATGGTAAACGCGCTTCTTGCGGAAATGGACGGGCTCGGCGTTCTGAAGGACGTAGTAGTTATTGCAACTACAAACCGTCCCGACCAAATAGACTTCGCGCTGTTGCGTCCAGGCCGCTTCGACAAGCTCGTGGAAGTCCCGCTGCCGGACGAGGACGCGCGCCTCCAAATCCTCAAGGTGCAGACGCGCGCAATGCCGCTCGAAAAAGGCATTGACTTGAAGCAGTTCGCCAAGCGCACCGAGGGTTACAGCGGCGCGGACTTGGAGGCTTTCTGCAGGGAGGCGGGAATGAACGCGCTCCGCGAGAACCAGGCGGCGAAGACCGTCGCAAAGGCGCATTTCGAGAAGGCGTTCGACAGCGTCAAGCCCCTGCGCGAGCAGGAGCGCCGCCGCAAGGAAACCGAGCTCAAGCGCCGCTCCGCCGAGCTTGACGACGAGAAGGCGAAGGTCCAGAAGGAAACGCAGGCGATGAGGGGTTACGGATGAACCTGCGGGTAACCGGGAAGGCGTTCATGCTGCTGGTTTCGCTGGCGCTCATAGCGTACGGCACCTCGAATTACATCAACGCGTGGCTCGGCGCGGAGCAGTCGATATTCAACGAGGCGTGGAAGCTCATCGCCATCGCGGTCGGCGCCTCACTCCTCACCGGCTACGCTTACCCGTCGGTCCGCGGAATCAAGCGCGGCGACCAGCTCATCGCGTTCCTTCACCGCAACGCGAACGCGGGCGGGCAGCAGCTGTCGTTCATGGAATCCGTGTTCGTGACCGCGCTCGAGGACGGCCGCCAAGGCGCGAAAATAAAGGTGCGCCTCGCGAACGGGCTGAGCGCGGAAGGCGTGGTAACGGGTTACGCGGGCACGCTCACGCCGCCCACCATCCAGATAACGGAAAGCGAAGTCAAGGTGCAGCACCGCGTTGATTAGCAGCCTCAAGATGGATTGGACGGAAGTAATGCACATCCTGGTATCAGTCGTGACCATAGCCCTCGCGTTTTCCTTGTTCAGAGCGGGCGTAGTTTTTTCCTTCGATTACTTTTTAGCAATACTGCTCACGGTGGGCAGCGCGTTCATACTCCACGAGTTGGCGCACAAGTACGTTGCGCTGCATTACGGCGTGCACGCGGCATACCGCGCGTGGACAACGGGCTTGTTCCTCGCCCTTGTCATGGCGTTCGTGACGCAGGGCGCGTTCGTGTTCGCCGCGCCGGGCGCCGTCTACATTTTCGGGCAGGTCAACCGCAGGCAGAGCGGCAGGATAGCGCTCGCTGGCCCCCTGATGAACCTCGTGCTCGCAATCACCTTCCTCGCGCTTTCGTTCATCCTCACGGGAGCGCAGTCCCTGCTGCTCCTGGGCGCGTATATCAACGCGTTCATTGGCGGCTTCAACATGATTCCCTTCGCGCCGCTCGACGGAGAGAAAATCGCGCGGTGGGACCAGCGCGCCTGGGGCGCCCTCTTCGTCTCGTTCGTGCTTCTCTTCCTGTTCATAGGCGGATTTTAGAAACAATTAAAACCGCGCCGCGGGTTCGTTTTCCGGAGGGGCTTGTTCCAAAAAACAAGGGGTGCAAGCCAAAGATGGGATTCTGGTCCGAGGAACGGGCGCAAGTCAGCATAGAAATGATAATCGTCGCCGCGGCGGTGGTTGCGGTTGCAGTCATTCTGGTGACGCAGTTCCAGAATACGGCTTCGCAGGGCGGCAAGAAGCTCTCGGACGTCACCGACAAGGCGTTCGACGAAATCGACAGCATAAAATGAGCGCCAGCGCCGTCGGCCGGTTTCCGCGCGGCCAGTCGAGCATCGAGGCCCTGATAGTGCTCGCCGCGTTCTTCTCGGTGCTCGCGGTCTTCGCTCCCGTAATCGCGCGCGCTTCAACCGCCGCCTGGCTGGGTTCGGCAACCGCCCGCCACAAGCAGGCGTTCGACGGGTTGTGCGGCGACGCAAGGGACGCGTTCGTGCTCGGCGACGGCAACGAGTTTTACTTCGAGCAAAGCATTCCCACGCCCGCGGAACTGAGTTTCGACGAGGCAACGCAGACCTTAAGCTACGAATTCGAAGCCGCGAACCGCACTAAAAAATTCGAGCAACGCCTCGGCTTCCCATTGGGCGTAGCCAACTCGACGCTTTCCGCGGGCAGCGTCCGCGTGCGCGTTTTCAATTCGGCGGGAACCGTTTACTTGGGCGGGTAGCAAAGCGTCAGCGAAAGCCGCTCGAATTCGCCCGCGCCGCAGATTATCCGGTTGGCAGCGACTTTGTCGCCCTCGCAACCGCCGGCAACCCTGCCCGCGACTTCAATTTCGTAACCCGTTGCGCCCGCGTCCGCAGCCAATTCGCCGAGGAAAGCGGGTTCGGCGCCGCTTCGCCAAAAAGCCGCGAGTTCCGCGGAATGCGCTTTCACGGAAATTTCCGCCGCGTCCTGGCAAAGCCGGTATTCCTGCAGGCGCAACGGCGCAGCCGAGGCGGCGGGCTGGAAAGCGAGCAGGCCCAAAACGGCAAGCAAAGCGAGCAGCGCCTCGATTGTGAAAACGAAGCCCCGCATTTTCCCGCGTTGGCCGTTGCGCGGCGGTTGTTTTCTCATTTGACGCACGCGCCTCCTTTGACGACTTCGCCCTGCCTCAAGTACAGCCTGTGCGCGCAAACCCCGCCCGTTGCCTCGCCCGCGAAAACGCTTACGTCAAACCCGGTTTTTTGAGAATATTTCTGGGAAAGCGTCCGCAAATCCGCGTCGCCCAACTCGTTGGCGCGCAGGTAACCGCCGTCGCAGAACGCGAGCCCGCCGCTTCCCGCGCAATTGTTCGCCAGCGCGTCCGCAACGCGCACCGCCGTCCAAACGCGGCCGTCCGCCTGCCGGCTGTTGATTGAAAGCGCGGTCGCGCCCACCATCGCAATCAGTGCGACTATCGCCAGCGCAACCGACGCGTCCGCGGAAAAGAACGCGTGCCTACCGTTTTTCAAGCGAAGATTGCACCTCGTAATTCCCCGCCGCGCGCGCAGTTGCGAGGCAGCGGCCGGTGGCGTTGGCTTGGCTGGAGAAGTCATACTCCGTTGCAGCGCGTTTTTGCGCGGAAAGCGCTTCGAGCACCACGCAGTCCGCGGATGCGGCGTTAGCCTTGAGCGCGTCGGCAGTCGCCGCCGTGAAGTCATTTTGGTTGACCGCGCCCACGAAGAGCGCTATCGCCGCGAGGAGCGCTGCCGCGGCAATTAGCGCTTCGATTGAGTATTGGCCCCTGCTCACGGGTAGCCCTCCGTGACGAAGTAAACCGCGGCGCGGCTTCCGTCATAGTAACTCAAGCCGAAACCCGCCTCGCCCGCGATCGGCGGGGGCGCCTTGAAGAGGTTCGCGCCGTTCCGGGAAACAAGAATCCCGCCGTTTTGGTAGTCAAGCAACGCCGCGGCGAGCGGCAACGGCGCGTTTTCCCAGTCCAACCCGGTTGCGTCCAAGTCCCAGCAATTGCCGCACTTCAACGGCGCGCCTTCCGAGAGCATTTTCTTCGGCAGCCCGTCCAGCTCCTGCCGCGTTGCCGAGCCGAACCAGACTTGCACGCGCGAATCCTTTTCAAACAGCAGCTCCAGCGAGCGGAGCCTGAGCGCGGCGAGCGCGACCGCCTCGCGCCGCGTGGGCGCCCGCGTGTCGCGCAGCGCGCTTTCAACCGCCGATTTGAAGGACAAGTCGGTGCCGCGCATCCCCTCGAAAGCGAGCGCCCCGTTCTGTGCTTTGGCTTCCAGCGCGTTGGATGAGGCGTTGAACGCCGACAGCGCGAGAACCGGCAGTAGGAATGCGAGCGCGAGTGCGATGGCAGCGATGCCGCGCATGAAGGCTTATTTAACCGCCTTGTTTTTAATGAATCCATGCCCCGCCGACTCGCGCCTTTCGCGCTGTTTGCACTGTTCGCAGCCCTGTTGCCGGCGCTCGCAACGGCTTACACCGACTACTCGTTCCAGTTGAACGCGACCGTGAACGCGGACGGCAGCGCGCACATTTTCGAGAAGACGGTCTTCACGCTGGACAACGCGGAGGAAATACAGAACTTCGAGTACTACCTGTTCAAAGGCGAGTCCACGCTCGTGGACTGGCAGCGCTTCAGCAATAACATCAAGTACCATTTTGCGGGCCCGGTGTCCAACCTCCGCGTGATTGCCGCGCGCGAGTTCCGTTCGGGCTACACCTCCGCGTCGGTATCCATGGAATACGACGTTCAGGACTTGTTCCTTTCCGAGAAGGCGAATGCGCGCCTCACGCAGTACGCGTTCGACAAGCACAAGCTGAGCTTCGGTTCGCCCAATGAACTCAAATTAAGCACGGACCAGTCGCTTTCGCTCATCCTGCCGAAGGACGCGTTCAACATCGCGGTCACGCCCGCCGCGGGCGTCGAGGCGTATTCGCGCAACGAGCTCGCCTGGGAGGGCCCGCTCATCGGCAGTTGGGACGTGTCCTACGACCGCGAGATTTCGCTGAGCCAGGAAGTCACCGAATTCTTCATGAGCGCTTACGGCGCGGTTGGGAATTCGCTGTTAGCCCTTCTTGCGCTTGTTTTTCTCGCCATTGCCGGCTTCAAATACTCCAAGCTCCGCAAGTAAGCCCATTTCTTCCTCGTCAAAGCCGAAGTATTCCGCCGAATCGGCGGGAAGGAACCACAGCATCTTCTTTGCCGCAGCCTTCGAAACGTGCGTTTTTTTAGCCACCTTGCCCGCCAGAGAGTTAAGCAACGCGCGCGACGCCCTGCTTGCGGACATGGCGCGGATGTAAGTCGGGAACGCGTAAGGCACGAAATCGTGGTGCGGTTCGCGCTTTGCCGAAGCCACGCCGCCGGCGGCGAGTGCGGTTGCGTAACGAAGCATTCCGTAATCCTGCCGCCTGCGTATGCGGCCCACGAAAACGTCCGCGCGCGACAGCCATTGGAGGGCCGCAGCCGTCTCTTCCGCGTCGTACTCGCGCGGCACGTTCTCCTGCAGCCACTTCGCGAACATTTCCCAGTCGTCAAAATCGCGTTGCGCCTCGATCGCTTCGGCGAAGCCCTTCTTGAACACCCTGCGGATGCTTTCGAACGCGTCCGCCTTGCGGTCGCGCTCGCCGTGGCTGCCCGCCTGCAAGTCGTTAATCGCGGAACGCAAATCGCCGTTGGACGATGCGGCGATTTCCTCGAAGTTTTCGGAAACGCCCTCCGCGGCGCCTATTGCCGTTATGACCTTCTTGATGGTGAGCCAGTTCACGCGCCTCAGCGCGACTTGCACGCACGCGGCGCGCACCGAAGTCATCTTCTTGTCCCACGCGTCCTCGGAAGTGAAGACCACGGGCTGGTTCGATTGGGCGGCCATGGCCGCGAGCTTGGTGAGCTGGGCCTGCTTGAAGCGCGACTCCGCCGCGTCGATGAGCACGAGGCTGTTGCCGCCGTACAGCGGGCTGGACGAAAACAGCGCCTTCAAGCGTTCCTCGTCCGCGAGGCTGCCTTCCTCGACTTCGACTACGCCCCAGCCCGCGCTTGCCGCAACCGCGCGCACGAGCGCGGTCTTTCCCGTTCCAGTCGGGCCGTTCACGAGCAGCGGCTTTCCCTTTTTGCCGCGCTTCCAGTCGAGCGCCCACTTGACCGCCTCTTCCCTCGCGGCGGGGTTGCCCGCGAACTCCTCGACGCCCTTCGGGGCGTATTTGTCGGTCCACAACACAAACGAATTATAACCTTGCGCGGTTAAAACCGTTTATGCTCTTTGCCTTCGTGGGTCTCCCGAACAAGGGGAAGACCACGCTGTTCAACGCGCTCACGCGCGCCAACGCGGCGGTCGCGGATTACCCTTTCACCACGATTGACCCGAACAAGGGCGTTGCCTTCGCGTCCGTGCCCTGCCCCTGCGTCGGGAAGGGAGTCAAGTGCAGCCCCCGCAACAGCAAGTGCGTGAACGGGACGCGCTTCGTGCCAGTGAACGTGATTGACGTGGCCGGCCTGGTCGCTGGCGCGCACGAGGGCCGCGGGAGGGGCAACCAGTTCCTGACCGATTTGAGCAACGCGGACGCGCTCGTCTGCGTCGCCGACGCTTCCGGCTCCACCGACTCGGAAGGCAACAATTGCGAGCCGGGAACGCACGACCCGGCCGAGGACGTGGCAGTGCTTGAAAGCGAAATCGAGTATTGGCTCGCGTCCGTTGTCAAGCGCAACGCCCTCAAGGCGCGCGGCCGCAATTTGGCGGAATTCCAGCAGGCGCTTTCCGGGATAAGCGTGACCGAACGCGTGCTCAAGGAGTGCCTGCACGACGCGGGGCTGCAGCCCAAACCGGAGGAGTGGGACAAGGCGCAGTGCCTTGCCTTCGCGAAGGCCGTGCGCGCGAAGACCAAGCCAATAGTGGTCGCGGCGAACAAGTGCGACCTGCCGTCGTCAAGGGCCGGCGTTGAAAAATTGCGGCAGCTTCCCTACCCCCTGTTCGAAGTCTCCGCGGATTACGAGCTCGCGCTGCAAAAGGCGAAGGACAAGGGCATGGTCGATTACGACGGCAAGAGCGTGAACTTCAAAAACGACGACCCGAAATTCGCCGCCGCACTGCGCCGCCTGAAGGATTTCGCAGACTCGCGCGGCGGGACTGGCGTCCAGGCGCTGGTGGACGGCGTGGTGTTCAAGGTGCTCGACTGCATCGTGGTTTACCCCGTCGAGGACGAGAAGCACTGGACGGACAACAAGGGCAACGTGCTTCCCGACGCGATACTGCTGCGCCGGGGCGCCACTGCGGTGGACCTTGCCGCCGCGATTCACACTGATTTGGCGAAAGGATTCCTCTACGCCGTGGACTGCCGCACGAACATGCGCCTCGGCAAGGAGCACGCGCTCAAGGACGGGGACGTGGTGAAAGTTGTCTCGAACCGCTGAACTATTGTTCGGAACCGCGGGAATCCCGTTGCGCTGCAAGGGCACGGCTTCGGCCGAGGGAATCCGTTGCGTCAAAAAGCTGGGGCTGGGGGCGATGGAGCTCGAGTTCGTGCACGGCGTCAAGATGGGCGAAGACGCGGCCGAAGACTGCCGCGTTGCCTCGCAGGAAGCGGGCGTCTCGCTGAGCGTGCACGCGCCTTACTACATCAACCTGCTTTCGGAAGACAAGCAGAAGCTGGCGTTGAGCCGCCACAACGTGCTGGCATCGTGCCGCGTGCTCGAAAAGTGCGGCGGCGGAAAAGTCGTTTTCCACCCCGGCTATTACATGAAGCTGGAAAAGGCGAATACATTCGCGCTGATGAAGGAAAGCTTCTCGGAGCTGCGTGACGCCTGCAAGGCGGAAGGCCTCAAGAAAACCAAGCTCGCGCCCGAGACCACGGGCAAGCACTCGGCTTTCGGCAGTTTGGAGGAACTGCTTTTGCTTGCGAAGGAAACAAAAATCGGCTTGACGATTGATTTTGCGCACCTTCACGCGCGCCTCAACGGCGGGTTGCAAAAGCGGGCGGATTACGCGAAGGTTCTGGACGCCGTGGAAACTTCGTTGGGAAAACAGGCGTTGAAAGAATTGCACTGCCATTTTTCGGGCATCGAGTTCACGGAGAAAGGCGAGAGGCGGCATTTGCCCGTAGCCAGCAATTCGCCTCCGTTCGCCCCGCTGGCGCAAGAGTTGAAGGCGCGCAAGTGCGGCGGCACGATAATCTGCGAGTCGCCGCTCAACGAGGGGGACGCGCTCGCCTTGCAGCGCGACTGGCTGAACGCGTAGGCGCGGACGCGGGGCACACGCGGTTCGGGCGAGCGCGCAACCGTTAATAACGCCGGGCAAGTAATCGGATTTCAAAATGCCCGCAGACGCACTTATTCGGGGTTGGAACGCCAAGCTTGCAGCCGGCCGCGGCTTGAAGCCGTTGCGCGTGGCGACGCTGTGCGCCTTCAACGCGAACATCGACGCGGTCAAAAAGGTTTCACCCCTCGAGTGGAAGCGCTTCCTTTCGGCGCTGTCAAAAAGCGAAGCAGAAACCGTGGAACGCCTGTCTTCGGGCGACTATTTCCCGCTGGGAAAGGTTTCCACCAAGGCGCAAGCAACGGCGTGCATAGCCTGGTCAATAAGGCGCGGGGAGGCCGCACATGTTGCCGCGCCGCCGAAAATAATTTTTTGGCTCGACCGCGCGTTCCCTAATGGCGTGAAACGCTTGGGCGGGCAGGCGGGCCTGATGGCGGAAAATTTGTGCCGCCTCGGGTGCAAGTCCGCGGTTTACCCCCTGCTGCTTTCAAAGAAGCAGGCCGCGCTTTTTTCGCGCGGCGTCCTTTACCCCGACGCTTCATGCGGCCGCGTTCGGCTCGTTCCGGTGCGCGGCAGCCGCAATTCAAGCGAAACCAAGGAGAACGTCGTCGTCGAATTCGGCTCGGACTTGTCGGCGCGCCCGAACCGCGCCATCTTTTCAAGCGGCTTCAAGCGCCGCCTCTGTTTCCCGACGCCTTGGGCCGAACAAAAGCTGAACGAGCTGGGCGGCCTGCTGGACGCATGCCTTTTCTCGGGTTTTCACTACCTAAAGCGCGCGGCCGAGCTGCCCCCCTTGTTCGCGCAGCTTGACGCGCTCAAGCAGGGCAGGCAAAAGTTTTCGTTCCATTGCGAGTACGTGCCCTTTGAGGACAAGCGAATGGAAGCGGCCGTGCTCCGCGGTCTGTGCAAGCGCGTGAAAAGCCTGGGCTTGAATGAAGTCGAGTTGCGCGAGCTGCACCGCGCGTTGTTTGGCAGCGGTTTCGACCACGAAAGCGTGAGGCAGCAGGCGGCGGCCGCCGAGCGGGTTTACGCCGAACTCGGCTTGCAGCGCCTGCACGTGCACAACAAGGGCTACCACCTGGTCGTTTTGGGCGGCAAGCGCGACCCGCGGCGGTGCGTTCTGGCTTGCCTGCTCGCGTCGGACGAGGCGACCTTCAAGGCAAGCGGCAGCCGCAAGCGCGCCAAAATTTCGGCGTACTCGCTCGGAAAAATGCGCGAGTATTCCGCGGACGCATCCTTCCTGCGAAACGGCTTTGTTGAAAGGCGGGGTCATTTCGTAGTAATCGCGCCCGCCAGCTTCGTGGAGAAGCCGGTCTACACGGTAGGACTGGGCGACATCGTGTCAAGCACCGCCTTCGCCGCGGAATTGTGAATCACTGCTTCTTGTGCCTGATGCCCGCCTGTGCGGCAGCGAGGCGCGCGATGGGCACGCGGAACGGGGAGCAGGACACGTAGTCCAGCCCGACGATGTGGCAGAACTCCACGCTGTTCGGCTCGCCGCCCTGTTCGCCGCAAATCCCGATTTCCAGTTTCGGCTTGGTCTTACGGCCCAACTCAACGGTCATCTTGATCAGCTTGCCGACCCCGCCGCGGTCGATTACCGCGAACGGGTCGCCGTCCAGAATTTTCGCTTCCACGTACTCATGCAGGAACTTGCCTTCCGCGTCGTCGCGGGAAAAACCGAAGGTCGTCTGCGTCAAGTCGTTCGTGCCGAACGACATGAATTCCGCGTACTCCGCGATTTCGTCCGCGGTGAGCGCAGCGCGCGGCAGCTCAATCATCGTGCCCACTTTGTAAGCCGAACGCTTGCCGCGCTCCTTGAAGACGCATTCGGCCGTCTCGTCGATTATTTGCTTGACGAACTTGAGTTCGTTCACGTGGCTGACCAGCGGGACCTCGATTTCCGGCTTGACTTTCACGCCATTGGCTTCGCATTCGATTGCCGCCTCGATTATTGCGCGCACCTGCATGCGCGTCACGTCCGGCAGGGTTATCCCGAGCCTGCACCCGCGGTTTCCGAGCATCGGGTTGATTTCCTTGAGCTCTTCAACCCGCTTTAGCAGGACTTCTTTTTCCCTCAACAATGCCGCGCTGCCCTTCGTCGCCTTGAGCTTGGTTATTTCCACGAGAAGCTCCTCGTGGCTTGGAAGGAACTCGTGCAGCGGCGGGTCGAGCAGGCGGATGGTCACGGGCAGGCCGTCCATCGCCTTGAACAAGCCCTTGAAGTCCTCGCGCTGCATTTCCAGCAAATGCCCCAGCGCTTCCCTGCGCCCTTCGGCGTCCTTGGCGAGAATCATCTTTTGCATCCAAGGCAGGCGGTCTTCCCCGAAGAACATGTGCTCGGTGCGGCACAGCCCGATGCCTTCCGCGCCGAAGTCGCGCGCGCGTTTCGCGTCGACGGGAGTGTCCGCGTTCGCGCGCACGCGCAGGCGGCGGAACGAGTCCGCCCACTGCATGAAAACGCCGAAGTCGCCAGACAGCGCGGGCGGGACCGTCTTCACCTGCCCCTGAATCACGCGGCCCGTGTCGCCGTCCAGCGAAATCCACGCACCCTCCTCGAACTCCCTGTCGCCAACGAACATTTTCTTGGTTTTTTCGTCGACGCGCACGGCGTTGCATCCGGCGACGCAGCACTTGCCCATGCCGCGCGCCACTACCGCCGCGTGCGAAGTCATTCCGCCGCGCGCGGTCAATATGCCCTTGGCGACGGCCATTCCCGCGATGTCCTCGGGCGAAGTCTCGTTGCGCGCGAGTATTACCTTCTCTCCCTTCGCCGCCCACTCCTGCGCATCCTCGGCGTTGAAAACTATGCGGCCGACCGCGGCGCCCGGCGAAGCTGCCAAGCCTTTCGCGATTACCTTCAATTCGGCGGTAGGGTCGAGCTGTTCGTGCAGCAACTGGTTTATCGAGTTCGGCTCGACGCGCATTACCGCGGTTTCCTTGTCAATCAGAGCCTCCTTGACCATGTCCACCGCGATTTTGACCGCCGCCTGCGCGGTGCGCTTGCCCGTGCGCGTCTGCAGCATGTACAACTTGCCGCCCTCTATCGTGAACTCGAAGTCCTGCATTTCCTTGTAATGCTTCTCGAGCTTGTCGTAAACCTCCAGCAGCTCCGCGTACGCCGCCGGCAAGTCCTTCTTCATCTCGTCCACCGGCTTGGGCGTGCGTATCCCCGCAACCACATCCTCGCCTTGCGCGTCCACGAGGTATTCCCCGTAATGCTCCTTCGCGCCCGTCGCCGGGTTGCGCGTGAACGCGACTCCGGTGCCGGAGTTGGCGCCCCTGTTGCCGAACACCATTGCCTGCACGTTGACCGCGGTGCCCAAGTCGTCGGGAATGTTGTTAAGCTTCCGGTAAACGTTGGCGCGCGGCGTGTTCCACGACTCGAAAACCGCGTTGATTGCCAGCTTGAGCTGTTCCGCCGGCTCGTCGGGGAACGGCTTCTTCGTCTCCTTCTTGACGAGTTCCTTGTATTCCCTCACGATTTGCTTCAATTCGTTGACGGTCAAGTCCGTGTCCTTGCGGCCCTTCTTGTACGAATCCAGGACCGCTTCGAACTTCTTGTGCTCCACGCCCAGCACCACGTCGCCGAACATTTGCACGAGGCGGCGGTAGGAGTCGAACGCGAACCGTTCGTTGCCCGACTTCTTCGCCAGGCCTGCCGCCGTGGCGTCGTTCAAGCCGATGTTCAGCACGGTGTCCATCATTCCGGGCATCGAGAACTTGGCGCCCGAACGAACCGAAAAAAGCAGCGGATTGGCCGCGTCGCCGAACTTCTTGTTCGTTTTTTTCTCTACTTCCGCCAGCTTTTGCATTACTTGCGAATCCAAATCGGCGGGCGGCTTGCCTTCCTTGATGCAGTGCCTGCACGCTTCCGTCGTGATTGTAAAGCCGGGCGGGACCGGTAGCCCTATCTTCGTCATTTCGCCCAAATTTGCGCCCTTTCCGCCCAACAGGTCCTTGTCGAACTCGTGCTCGCCGAAAGCGTAAACCCACTGCTTAGCCATTTTTAGAAACCACCCGATAGCGTCGAAAAGCGCCTTGAGTCAAAATGGGCGGAACGAAATATAATTCTTGGCTTGCAACCGCCACAACCGCAGGTTCTTTAATTTCCCCTCCGCCTAACCAAAAGTATGGCGTTGCGCTTTCACAATTCGCTGACCCGCAAGACCGAGGGCTTCGTCCCGCTGCACGATGGCGAGGTGCGCTTCTACTCGTGCGGCCCGACGGTTTACAATTACGCGCACATCGGCAACTTCCGCGCCTACGTTTTCAGCGATTTGCTCCGCCGCTACCTCGAGTTCAAGGGCTTCAAGGTAACCGAGGCGATGAACCTCACGGACGTTGACGACAAGACCATCCGCGACTCGAAAAAGGCGGGACTGCCGTTGGCCGAGTTCACGGAAAAGTACGCGAAGGCGTTCTTCGAGGATTTGGACGCGCTGGGCATACAGCGGGCGGAATACTACCCGCGCGCCACCGAGCACATTCCCGAAATGGCCGCCCTCGTGAAGAAGCTGCTGGAAAAAGGCGCCGCCTACGCGGGTTCCGACGGCTCGGTTTACTTCAACATCAAAAAATTCAAGAAGTACGGACAGCTCGTGGACCTGTCCGGACTCAAGGAAGGCGCATCCGGCCGCGTGAAGGCGGACGAGTACGCGAAAGAAGAGGCGAACGACTTCGTGTTGTGGAAGGCGTGGGATGCAGCCGACGGCGGCGTTTTCTGGGAGACCGAAATCGGAAAAGGCAGGCCGGGCTGGCACCTCGAGTGCTCGGCGATGAGCGTCAAGTATCTCGGCCAGCCGTTCGACATCCACGCCGGCGGAGTCGACCTAAAGTTCCCGCACCACGAGAACGAAATCGCGCAAAGCGAGGCGGCGACGGGAAAGAAGTTCGTGAACTGCTGGCTGCACTGCGAGCATTTGCTCGTGAACGGCAGGAAGATGTCAAAGCGCGACAACAACTTTTACACTCTCCGCGACGTGCTCGCAAAAGGTTACGCTCCGAAAGCCGTGCGCTGGCTGTTGCTGGCAACCCACTACCGCAGCCAGCTCAACTTTACTTTCGAAGCGCTCGAACAGGCGGCCAACACCGTGCAGAAGCTGAACGACTTCGTCCGGCGCATCCAGGAGACGCAGTCCGCAAAAAAACAAAACGTTGAAATAATTGCGGCGCTGGAAGCCGCGGAAAAGGGCTTTGAAGAAGCGATGGACAACGATTTGGAAGTCTCGCAAGCGTTGCCCCACCTGTTCGAACTCGCGCGCGTCGTGAATGCCGAAATCGACGCGAAGCGCGCGGACGCAAAAAGCCTCGCGGCAGTGCTCGCGTTCTTCAAGCGCGTGAACGGCGTGTTCGGCGTGCTCGACTTCGAGGCCGAAGAGTTTCCCGCGGAAGTAATCGCGCTTGCAAAGGAGCGCGAAGCCGCCCGCAAAGCGCGCGACTTCAAGCGTTCGGACGAACTGCGCGGCAAGCTCGCGGAAATGGGCGTGGTAGTGGAAGATTCGGACAAGGGGCCGAGGTTGAAGCGCAAATGAAGTGGGGCCTTAACGTCAACCTGGTGCTCAAGCGCCCCGGCACGATTGAGGAAACCGTCGCGCTAGCAGAGAAGCACGAACTGGAACACATCGAAGTGTTGTTCGAGCACCCGCTTTCTTTTTGTTCGCGCGAATCGCTTGCGCTCCAGAAGCGCGTCGCCAAAAAAACGCGGGGGTTTTCAACGTCCATTCACGCGCCCTTCGCCTACTCGGACCTGCTCGCGCTCTGCAAGCCGGTGCGCGACAACTCTTTCGCCGAAACCAGGGCGGCAATCGACTACGCCGCGGCAATCGACGCGGCATTTGTCACGATGCACGTGGGTTCCGTGTCCATTTTTTCCGAGAAGCTCTACCGCGAATTCATAGCCCGCGATGTTGCCAAACTTTTTGATTACGCGGCTTCGGTGGGCATGCCGCTTTTGACGGAAAACGTCCCCTCGAAGCGCGCTTTCAAGCGCAGCTATCCCGGCACTCCCGCGGACTTCCGCGAGATGGAGCGGCTGCTGAAGCGGAGGTTGGCCGTGTGCTTCGACCCGCCGCACGCCATGATAAGCGGCTGCGGCGTCTACGATTTTGCGAAGAAGATGGGCTCCCGCATAGCCGAAGTCCACCTGCAGGACGGTTCCGCCAAATCCGAGCATTTGGCGCTCGGCAACGGCGAAATCGACTTCAAGCGCCTGTTTCGCATCCTAAAAAATGAGGGCTTCGACGGGTTCATGGTCTTCGAGCTGCCCTACGCCCGCGACTTGAACGCGTCCGTGGCCAAGGCAGCCGCCCTCGGCCTGATGGATTGATGCCGCCATGATTTACGGTTTGACCGGCCTTTTGGGTGCGGGGAAAGGCGAGGTTGCGCGCATCCTTGTGCAGTCGGCGCGCTGCCGAGTTTTCCTGATGAGCGATGAGTTGCGCGCGTTGATGTGCAAGCGCGGCCTCAAGATAACGCGCGTAAGCCTTCAGGATTTTGCCACCGAAAGCCGCCGCACCAAGGGCGACGGCTTCATTGCGGAATCCCTCGCGAAAAAAATCGGCGCGGCGAACGCGCGCTGCGCGGTGGTCGACGGCATCCGCAACCCTGCGGAAGTCCGCGTTTTCAGGCGCGCCTTCGGCAATAACTTCAAGCTCGTCGGCGTGGTTGCGCCGTTGAAGGTCCGCTTTGCCCGCGCGCGCAAGCGCGGGCGCGAAGCCGAGGCGAAAACGCTCGCCGCGTTCAGGGAGTCGGACAGGCGCGAGGCTAAAAGCGAGGGTTTCGGCATCGCCGCGTGCGTGAAACTGGCGGACGCAACCGTGCGGAATGGCGCCTCGCTGCGGCTGCTGCGCGCCCGCGTGCGCTCAATCCTTGAACAGGACCGCGTGCTCGGCGACTAGCTCGGTTTCTCCGTTCAACTCGTTCTTCTTGCCGCGCACCACGAGGACCGCGGTTTTTCCGACCAAGTAGCCGCGCTTCAAGTCGAGGAGCGTTTCGAACGGCACGCTTGACTCCGGCGCGCCCAGGAACTCGTGCACCGCGTCGTCAAAAGCCGCGAACCGCGCCTTGCCGCTCGCGTCTTCTAGCTCGCCTGAAAGGAAAACGCCCCTGCGCCCCGCCTTCTCGTATTCGCCGGCCTTGTAAAGCGCGGTTATCTTCGCCTCGACAACGGCTTGCGCACCCTCCGCTATTTTTGCGATCGAGGTGCGCGGCAGGCGTTCGGGCTCGCTGGACTCCTTGAAAATTATGGATTCGCGGCCCGCGTTCAACTCTCCGTTGCGGTAATAGCCGCCTTCCACGCGCACCCTGTCCCCGGCGTGCAGCCGTGCGGCAGCAGTCGCGTTCCAATCCCAACAGGCGAGTTTGTACGCCGCGCCTTCGTTGCCTCCGCCCAGCAGCAGGTTGCACACGCTGCCCTTGCGGCCGTTGCGTTCGAATTCGCGCAACTCGCCCGCCTTGATGATTATGCCCGACGCTACGACGTCGTTGTCGCCTTCCTTGAGCTCCCACAGCTTTTTCGCCGCGGGCTCGTCGATGCCTTCGACTTCGACGCGCGTCAGGAACTTGCTGTGCAACTCGAGCCCGTCCTGCCCGCGCTTTACCATGGCGTTCCTTACCGCGATTTTTGCGCCCCTCCTGATTTTGCCTTCGAGCGCGGGTCGGGCGTCTGAATTCCACAGCACGAGCGCGGCGCGTCCGTCGCCCTGCGAGACCGTCAAATTGACTACGATTCCCTTGAAGCCGCCTTTTTCGAATTCGCGCGGGCAGGAAACTTTTTCAACGCGCGCTTTTATGCTGGCGTTGATTCCTTCGCGCAGCGCGGCGAGCGGCGCCCAAGAGTCGCGCTCGCGCTTCGCTTCCTCGATTCCGTGCTCGGCTGCCACCAGCTTGAGCGCGTCTTCGGCGGTCAGCAGGCCCGCGTATTCAGCGCGTTTCGCCTCGACCGCCTCGGCGACCTCCTTGTCGGTGAAGCCCGCTTGGTTGAGCGCGCCGGCGTAGTCCATCTATCCCTTCAACGCCCTGTTGACCGCTTTAACGATTTTCTCGAATGCCGCCCAGTCCTCTTCCGCGCGCGTGCCTATTACCAAGTAGTCCGCACCGGCGGCGATTTTCGCAATCGCGTCCTCGGGCGTGCGGATTCCGCCGCCGACGATTAGCGGAAGCTTCACGTGCTTGCGAACCGCCGCAATGACCTCGTCGGGCACGCTGTCCTTTGCGCCCGAGCCCGCCTCCAGATAAATCAGTTTCATGCCCAAGTATTCCGCCGCGAGCGCATGCGCCACGATAATGTCCGGCTTCTCGCGCGGCAGCGGCTTAGTGTTGCTCATGAATTCCACGCTTGTGGTTTTGCCGCCCTCGATTAACAGGTATGCCGTGGGCAGCGTGTGGATTCCGTACTTGTAAATTATGGGTGCGGCTTTGACCTGCTCGCCGATTAGGAATTCCGGGTTCCGCCCCGAAATCAGGGACAGGAACAGCACGGTGTCGACTTCTTTGGACACTTGGTTGCTCGCGCCGGGGAAAAGCACGATGGGAATCTTGCACGCCTTCTTGATTGTGTGCACGGTCTCATTGAACTTGTCCTCAAGTATGATGCTTGAGCCAACGAAAATCGCCTTGACGCCCATTGCTTCGGCAGTTGCCGCGATTTCGCCCGCCTTTGCCGGCGGCTGCTTGTCAGGGTCTATCAGCAGTATGCAGCCCCCTTTGCGAACCGGTTCAAATTTCATATTCAAATCACTCCCGTGGCGCGCGCCAGCGCCTCTGCCTGGCTGCGCGTCAATCCGTTTCCCAGAATCGTCACCTGCTTGCGGACTTTGGTTGCGGCAACGAGCGCCTCCGCGATGTCCGCGCTTGCGACGCCCAACCCTTTCGCGGTCGTGGGCGCGCCCAGCAATTTTAACGCGTCCCTGATGCGTTCCCAATCCTGGCCCTGCAGCTTGGCGGTCATTATTGCGCCCACGCCAACTTGCTCGCCATGCAACGCGGGTTTTCCGCGCAACTCGTCAAGCGCGTGCGAGAACAAATGCTCGGCGCCCGACGCGGGCCGAGAGGAGCCGGCGATTGCCATCGCGATGCCCGACGAAATCAGGGACTCGCACAGCAAGTCCGTGCCGAAAACCCTGTCTTTCGCCATGCGCTCAGCGTTCGCCATTACGGTTTCCGCGCTCAACAGCGACAGCGCAGCCGCGTACCCGCCGTAGTATTCTCCCGCCTCGCGCGCGATTTGCCAGTCGCGCACCGCGGTGATGTTGCTTATCGCGTCGCCGCAGCCCGCCGCGTACATGCGCTCGGGGCATTTGGCCATTATCGTGATGTCGCAGATTACCGCCGTTGGCGGCTCCGCGGCGATGCTCATGCGCGTCCTGCCGTCGCTCAACGAAGCCCTGCTGGAAGCGATGCCGTCGTGCGACGGGGCGGTTGGAATCGAAAAGAACGGCTTGCCCGCCTTGAATGACGCGGCTTTCGCCAAGTCGATTACGCTGCCGCCGCCAACGCCTATGAACACCTCGTGCGCCTGCTTTGCCAGCGCGGCTATGCGCTCCACTTCCCTTACGGTCGCGGCGCCGACAAGCACGGAGTCGCCCTTGGTTGCCAAAGCCACGCCGTCGCCCGCGATGCCGCGCGTTCCCTCGTCGAACAGTACCAGCGCTTTTTCAAACTCGAGCTCTCGCATGACCGCCGCGGCCTCGACAATGCAGCCCTCCCCCTTGACTATCCTGCGGGGGAGGGAGATTTTGTGAATCATTGCACGATTTTTTCCTCCCGCCATGCTTTTAACCCTAATTAAACAACTTTAAACGCATGGACGATTTCCTCCTGAAGGCCGCGCTCGCGCTGGCAGTGGGGGGCATCGTCGGGCTGGAACGCGGCAAGAAAATGCGCATCGTGGGCCTCCGCACCTTCGCCTTATTGTGTTTCCTGGGCATGCTCGCCTCCGCGCTCACGGGCGGCTTTTCTTCGGCTGCGCTCGCGGGCTTTTTGGGCGTGTTCGCGCTCTCCGCGATATTCTATTATTACCAGGGCCACCACAAGCACACGGGCCTTACCACCCCCTTGATGCTGCCTTTCACCTTCCTGCTCGGCACGGTAATCGGCATGGGCTACTATTTCGAAGCGGGCGTGACCGCCATCGCGGCGGCGTTCCTCCTCGTCGAAAAGCAGGAGCTGGAAAGCGTGGAAAAGCGCGTCACCAAGGAGGAGTTTTTGGACTTGCTGCTGTTCGCGGTCATCGCTTTCGTAGTCTATCCCCAGCTCCCCCTCGCGCCGCTCCAGCTCGGCCCGATTTCCTTCAACGCGCGCTTCTTCTGGCTCCTCGTAGTGCTCGTCAGCTCGGTTTCCTTCGTAGCCCACCTGCTCTCCAAGTTCGTGCGCAAGGGCGCGTTGGTTTACTCCGCGCTGTTGGGCGGCATGCTTTCCTCGAACGCGACCGTGCTTACCCTGCTGGACAAGGCGACGCACAAGCGCCTGTTCAAGCCCATACTCTTCTTCGCCGCCCTCGCGTCCATGGCCGTGAACGCGTTCGTCGTGCTGGTCACGGACCCCGGCCTGTTCGCGGAATCCCTGCCTTTCTTCGTCCTCGTGGAGGCGGCGCTCGCCTACCTTGCGTTCTCCTCGCTCAAGCGCGGCGACCTCGATGAGGGCTTAACCCTGACGCGCCACCCCATTTCAATAAAACTCGCCTTTGAGTTCGCACTGGTCTTCTTCGCGGTCAACACCCTGATTTCGCTCGTCGCCCCCGCCGGCGCAACCGGCATGGCCGCCGGCGCCTTCCTGGGTGCGCTGGTCAGCACCACGGCTGCATTCGCCGCGGTAGCGTACGCCCACGCATCCGGCGCAGTGTCCGCCGAAACCGCGTTTTACGCCTACGGGGCAATGCTTGCCGCCGCGTGGACCGTCAAAACCGCGATTTTGTGGTTCAAGGACAGGCGCGCTTTGGCTGAAATGCCCTCCCGCCTGCTCCTCCTGGCTGCGGCGGCCGCGCTTGGCCTTTACCTTTGCGTTTCCAAACCCTTTTATATTCCCTAACATATTACTACTTCAAGGTGGTTCAAGTGTCGTTTAAGGGTTTTGGCATAGCTTTTGCCGTCTTCGCGTTGCTAGTCTCAGGCGTCTCCGCGTCCGGGCTGTCCCTTTCGCCCAGCTTTGCGCAAGTGGACGCTTGCATTTGCGACACCGCGCAGCTGCAGTTCGCCGCCGCCAACACGGGCCCGATTTCGGACAATTACCTTTTCAGCATAACCGGCGACTTCCCGTGGGGCATAGTCGCGCCCGCCACCGCCACCATTGACGCGGGGCAGACGCTCCCGGTTTTCTCGTTCTTCACGCCCTCTTGTTTCTCGCAAGTCGGCGTCTACTCGTTCACCGTCAAGGGCCAGTCCAGCACCGAGTCCAAGACCTCGGCGATAACCCTGAACATCACGCCTTGCGTTTCCATGCAGGACCTGTCGCCCGACAAGGCGATGTGCTACGGCGAGAAGAAGTCGTTCCAGCTCACGCTCCGCAACAAGAGCCGCACCGCCTCCAAGAATTACACCCTCTTCGTGAGCGGCAACGGGGCTGCCGCAGTAACCGCTCCGGCAATGGTTTTCGTGCCCTCGGAGGGGTCCGCAACGTTTGCGGTTGACATCGACTCGATGAAGCTCGACATAGGCAATTACGACGCGCAAATCCGCGCGGTCAGCATTTACTCGCTCACGGGCCAGCCCACGCAGGACGAGGCGTCAATCGACCTCCCGTTCACCATCAACGACTGCCAGCGCATAGCGCTCACCTTCCCAACCATAATCTGCAACATCGTGGAAAAATGCGACGAGAAGCCGCAGTCGTTCCCAATGATAGTGACCAACAACGGCGAATTGCAGGACACCGTGACCGTGCACGCTTCGAATTCAACCGTTTCGTTCGCCAAGACCGTGTTCAACCTCGCGGCGGGCGCCAGCGAAACGACCACCGTGACAATCGCCAAAGAAGCGTTGAACACGTCGACTTTCACGATTTTCGCGTCGTCCGCGCTGGGTGCGGCAAAGGCGCGCATCATTGAAATCCGCAGCGCGCCGTGCTACGGCGTGGGCATAACCTCGGCTGCGGCGTTCGCGTGCAGCGACCGCGGCTCGGTGCAGCCCGTAATAGTGACGAACGACGGGCTTGACGCCCAGTTCAACTTCACGGTTTCCGGCATGCCTTTCGCTTACCTGAACGAGACCGGCGCCTTCATCAAGCACGGCGAATCCAGGACAATCGGCCTCGTGATAACGCCGGGCATCGCCGACGGCAACTATTCACCCACCTTAACCGCGGTTTCCGAGTACTCGCAAAGCGAGAACTCGACGCAGCTGCAACTCGTGCGCTGTTACGACGTTTCCGTCGCCGCTTCCGACGACCTCGTCTGCCAGTGCGAGGACAAGGCGTTCAACGTCGAAGTAATCAACACGGGTTACCTGAACGACTCGTTCCGCATAGGCGTTTCCAACGCCCCGCAATGGCTGGAATTCCAGAACGTTTCCATGGAGCCGATTGCCGGAAACACCCGCAAGACGCTGACGCCGCACGTTTACACCTGCGACGCCGCGCCGGGCGTTTACTCGGTCGTGTTCAACGCGGTTTCGCTCTCGCAGAACTCGAGCGGCAAGGCGAGCCTCGACATAACCCTCAAGTCCAAGGAGGAGTGCTATCCCGCGAGCGTCTCGCTGTCGCAAGGCGAGTTCGTGGAATGCGAGTCGACCCTCATTTCAGTCAACGTGACGAACACGGGCCTCTTGAAGAGCACTTACGTACTCAGCGTCGACGGTCCCAAGTGGATTTCCATCCAGCCCGACTTCCTCGTGCTCGAAAAAGGCGAGACTTCGGAAGCTTACCTCGTTGCCTCCCCGCCGTTGAACGAGGCGGGCAACACGTACAACGTCACCGTAAAAGCGGTTTCAACGGGCGTGACTTCGACGCAGTCAATGCTCCTGAACATCGTGGGCGTGGGCGAGAAAGTCCCGCCCCGCGGCGTGCCGCTCCAGATGAACGCGAGCGCGACGCTCGAGAACGGCGTGCTCACCGTTTACGCGATGCCGGGCGCAATCGTGCAAATCCGTTCGCCCAGCGGCGAAGGCTCCTCGTACTCCGTTGACGCGCGCGGCGTGATAACCGCCAACGCGACGCAGGAAGGCGAATGGAAGGTAAGCGTCCTGAAGGCGGGTTACGAGCCGAAGACTTTCGTATTCACCGTCGCACCCGCGGTCGCGCCGCAAACCGGATTGTTCGCGGGCGCGCTTTCGGGCAAGAACGCGATTTACCTCGCAATCCTCGCCATCTTCGCGGTGAGCGGCGCGTTTGTATACTACCAGTTCGTAATCGGCAAGAAGCGTTAGGCGCATCGAGGTGCTTGGTTGAGCTTGAACAAGGGTTTGGTTTTCGGAGTTTTGCTGTTCGCGTTCGCCGCGCTTGCGTCGGCGGTGACCCAAGTTTCATGCTTGGGAACCGCAATAATGCCCATTGAATCAGGAACCTTCATTTCTTGCGCCGTAAACGAGCTTATTCCGGGCGCGGGCGGCTCGACGGTCATAACCATGGGCGGCACGTTCTGCGTCAAGGTTACGAAATTTTACCAGCCGCTAAGCGACCACAAAATCAACGTTCAGCTCCTCAACGGCGCAACCTGCGCTGACTGGGCTTCCGGCGACTACTGTTACGACAAGATGGAAGTCGGGCAGGCATGCAACAAGGACATGGTGCCTGGCAACAACTTCCTCTTCGGCAACCCCGAAGGCGACCGCGTAATATACAACTACCAGCTCTACATCAACGCCTACGGCTGCAGCCTGCAACCCATATTCCCGTTCGGCATGCTTTACCAGAACATCATCACGCTGCCGCCCGCCAAGTGCTCGAAGGCGCAGCCGGTCATCGCAGCCGCCAAGGCGAAAGCCGTTTCAAAAGCCAAAACCCTTGCTTCGCCGCGCGCTTTCAAGAAGCGCTGAGCCAAGCGGTTTTTAATTCGCGTTGCGCCAAATGCTTTCGTGGCTACGCTCAAGGGCAACCGTCTGAAACAGAGGGAGTGGGGCGACCCTTATGCGGGCTTCGACACTTATTCCAGAATGAGGATTGGCTATCCCCTGCCGCGTTTTGACGAACCCCCGAATAGCCAAATGGCGCGAACCGGAACGGTTTTCTCGATGCCGCGCAGGATAGCCGGATTCACAGGCACGGGCGCGGAAAGCGTGTTGCTAAAACCGTCCGAGTCAATTACGGTCAAGCTGTCGCGCTTGAGGAACGCCGCGGATTTCGATTTCGAGGTGAGCCTTAGGAGCATACTCGCGCGTTACGGCTTACACGCCGAGGCGCGCGGGCGCAACGAGCTGGTTTTGACGAACAGGGGGCCGCACGAGTTCCCGCTGGAGCAGGGAATGGAGCTGGGGAGGAACCTGCCGCACGAGAAAAACCGCGTGCCTTTGACAAGGCAGGAAGTCCTGAAACTGGTGAGGCCCAAGTGGTCTTCTTCTGGGTGGTATTCTTTTCCTAAGAGCGCCAAGGTGCTGCCCGACGGCAGGGTGGAGCTTTATCTTGTTAACGCGACCGTGCCTCTGCACACGCGCGCCGGCGGCCCGATCGACCCAGATTATTTGCGCGAACTGTTCGCAAATCCGGTCGCCAGGACGAAGTTCAGTTTCGGGTTCCCGATGCGCCTTCCCGAACAACCGAAAGTCGCTCCCGGCGAGTTCGCCCTCGGAATAGTCACGCCCCTGAGGATTCCGCGCGACGTGTTCGCGGTAATAAGCGACAAGATAACCTGCATTGCGGGCAGGAAAATCAAGACGGGGCCCGCGCTGTTTTCCTCCAGCCGCGGCATAGACCCGGCTTATCGAGGCCCGCTTTACGTGGAGGCGTTTCTGCCTCCCGGAGAAAAAGCGCCGGTGCGATTGCACAAGATAACGCTCACTCTTTACAAAGCCACTCCGGAAATGATTAGAAAACGGCGAGTGAACACGGAACGCCTGCATGATGAAGCGGCTGTCCAGGGGCTCGTCAACTGGTCCACAGCCGCCGAAATGGCCGGGTTTAGAAAATGGTACAAAAAAGAAATTCGCGCAGGGCGTCTATTTGATTGGGGATGAAGCCGCCAGCGCGCCTGAAATTCGCTTTTTGCCGTTCTTCCAAACGCTTTAAAACCAGCCGTGCGAATTAGCGTCGGTGGTTTTTGTTGAAGAAGTTCGCAGTAGTCCTGTTGTTCGCCTCGCTCCTGTTCTTCGGGTGCACTGGCAACTCGCCGGCACAAGTTGGCGCGACCCCGTCTCCAGTTGGCGGCGCCGCAAGCGTCCAACCTTCACAAATCGCCAGCGTGCAGCCTTCCCAAACAGCCGAGCAGGCTGCGATGGGCTGGACCGCGTTGCTCGTCTCGGGCATTCCTTACGAGTGCACGGTCAGGATGACCGGCGAGGGTTTCACGAGCGAATCCAAGATGTATTTCTCCGGCGGCAAGGTGCGCATGGAAACGAGCACGGACGCGTCGGGCTATTCCTCTGACACGGTTTCCATAGTCAAGGGCGACAAGGTTTACGTTTCGCTGCCCGCCTCGTCCCGCGTGGGGCCGTACACGGACTGCGAGTGGCTGGTTTCCAGCGCGACCGCAACGCCGTCGCCCGGCGAATCCGGAGGCGTTTCGTCTTACGAGAACGTTCCCGCGAGCGATTATTCCTGCAGCCCCTGGATTCCCGACGAGTCCAAGTTCGCGACCGCGGGAAAGGCGTGCGATTTGGCCGCGATGACGCCGGAAACGCTGCTGCCTTCCGGAATGCCGGGCCTTGACGCGAGCATGTGCGAGGAGCTTGAGGGGCAGGACTTGGCGGACTGCCTGAGCCTGGTGCAGGGCGGCTGATGGAATGAACGAACTCACCGTAATCACCAAGGACCACGTGGGCTTGCTGGCGGAAGTAAGCGAACTCCTCGGAAAGAAGAAAATCCGCATCGAGTCGTTGCACGCGGACGCGTCGCGCGGAACCGCGATACTGCGGCTTTACACCGAGTCGCCCGCCAAGGCCAAGGCGGCGCTCAAGGGCGCGGGCTTCGAAGTCATGGACTCCGCCATCCTGGTCATCCGCGTGGACGACAAGCCGGGCAAGCTCGCCCGCGTCGCGCGCATATTGTCTGACAACGGCATCAACATGAAGAACCTGTACCTGCTGAAGCAGGACAAGAGCGAGAAGCTGTTCGCCATCGAGACCACGGACAACGACGCGGCGCGCAAGGCGCTCAAGGACTACGTTTGAGCGCGCGCAGCCGGCGTTGTGGTTTTCGTGCGCCGCCGCTTCAAGGCGCGCCCTTGTTTTTGTGCGTCCGCGAGTGGCCAATTAAAAAGCTTTGACGGGTGTTATTTTAGCTTATGGACTTGGGAGCCGGAATACGCAAGGCGCTGGCCCGCGTAACGGGCGCCACGATGGTGGACGAGGCGGCGGTCAAGGAGCTGACGCGCGACCTCCAGCGCACGCTCATCACGAACGACGTGAACGTGCGCCTGGTCTTCCAGCTGACCAAGGAAATCGAGCGCCGCGCGTTGAACGAAAAGCCGTTGCCCGGCTTGGGCGTGCGCGAGCACGTGGCAAAAGTCGTTTTTGAAGAATTGCAGAAAGTCCTGGGCAAGGAAAAGTTCGTTCCGCGCATCGACAAGCACAAGATACTCTTGTGCGGTTTGTTCGGCGCGGGCAAGACTACCGCTGCGGGAAAACTGGCGCGCTATTATTCGTCCCGCGGCTTGAAGGCCGCAGTCGTTGCGTGCGACGTGCACCGCCCCGCGGCTTTCGAACAGCTTGAGCAGCTTTCAAAGCAGGCGAAGGCGGGCTTTTTCGGAATCAGGGGCGAAAAGGACGCGGCGAAAATCGCGCGGCAAGCGATAGCCGAGCTGGAGGGAAAATACGACGTCATAATCCTGGATTCGGCAGGCAGGAGCGGGTTCGACGAAGAGTTGGTGGCAGAGCTGCGCGCGGTCAACGACGCGTTCAAGCCCGACGAGAGGTTCCTGGTAGTCAGCGCGGATTTGGGGCAAGTCGCGGGCAAGCAGGCGCAGGAGTTCAACGCCGCCGCGCCGCTTACGGGTGTAATAGTCACCAAGATGGACGGTTCGGGCAAGGGAGGCGGAGCGCTTTCCAGCGTGGCGGTGTCGGGTGCGAAAATCGCGTTCATCGGAACCGGCGAAAAGATGGCCGACTTGGAGGCGTTCGACGCGGAGGCGTTCGTCGGCTCGCTCGTAGGCTTCCCGAACATCGGCGCGCTGCTCGAAAAGGCGCGCGAGGCGAGCGATGAACAAGTTCTCGAGAAGGCGATGTCCGACGGCAAGCTGGACTTCGACTCGTTCCTGGCGCAGATGCGCACGATGCGCAAGATGGGCCCCCTCAAGCAGGTAATGCAGATGCTCGGCGTTTACGACTTGCCGGAAGAGGTAGTCGGGCAGAGCGAGGAGAAGCTGAAGCAGTTCGAGGCGGCGGTGTTGAGCATGACGCCCGCCGAACGCAAGAACCCCGACTTGATGAAGCAGAAGGCGCGGCAGCAGCGCGTCGCCAAAGGCGCGGGAATCAAGGAGGACGAGGTGAAGCAGCTGCTCCAAAACTTCGAGCGCGCGTCCAAGATGATGAAGTCGCTCGGCAGGAACCGCGGTTTTCTTAAAGGCATAGGCAAGCGCTTCCCCGGACTGGCGGGAATGAAATAATATAAAACCGCGCGTCCACAATTTTTGCGATGGCTAAACCTAAAGTCGCTTCCGGAAAGGGTTCGAGTGCTTACGTGGTTGCCAGTTTGGGGCACTCGGTCGCCAATCCCAACGAGGAAACTTTTTACCGTTTCCTGCAGCATGTGCTGGGCTTCAGTTACGCGCCGCATTTTGACGACTTGCGCAAGGCTGAGGGGCCGGCGTATTTTGTTCCCGACGCAACTACCAGCCCCGATGGCGCTTCCCATCATTTTAAACTAAATTTTTATTCGTCCAGGGGGTCCCATAAGCTTTCGCCGGACATCATACTGAAACTTAACGGCAACGAGCGCCTAGTTCCGCTGGAACTGAAGTACACCTACGAGTTGCCGCCACTAAAGCGCGGGCTTCCGGCGGCGCGCCGCCAAAAATATCAGTTTCTCCTCGCGCTGATGAATTCCATTCCACTGGTGCACGGCAAAACGAAGAACGAAGTCTACCGCGAACTCTCCAGATATATTGAGAACGGCAACGGAAAGAAAAACCCGCCCGCGTATGTCCCGCAACTCGCGGAACGTTACCGCGTGCTTTACCCTGCCGACGGAACGCCGCAACAGTTTCTTGACGACGTTTACGGTTTGTCCCGCCTCTTCGGCGAGTCGCGCTTCCACATTTGGAGTTACAAGCCGTTCGTGCTTTCATGGCAAGGCGAGGTGCCGTCGCCGAAGTTGGGAGTCCAAACGCGCGTGCTTCTCGGAGTTTCGCGCCAGTTCTTGAATTACACGCGGGCAAGGTCAGCCGGAAAGCGGCCGAGGTTGCCTTTTTCGGCTAAAGGCGCCGAAATGTTTGGGAATTGGCTGATTGCAGACAACGCGGTTGACCGCGACAAGTTTCAGCATGATCCCGCAGTCGTCGCCAACTTTTCCGATGCCTTGGATGTTTTGAAGGAAGTTCGCGCGAGGCGGATGAAATGAACTTCGAACTGTTGCGCGTCGGCATCGCGCTCGCGGGCGTCGGCTTCGCCGCGTGGCAGGACCAGAAGACGAGTTACATCGACGACAGGGTCCTGTACGCGATGATAATCGCGGGCGCGCTCCTCGACTTGGCGACGCTTGACGCAAACTTCATTTATCCGACCTTCCTCGGCTTCGCGTTCATCATGCTCCTCGGCTACGCCGCTTTCCGCGCGGGGTGGTTCGGCGCCGGGGACGCCTACCTGCTCGCGGGAATACACCTGCTGTTGCCCCTGCCCGTTGCGCTAACGCAGTTCGCCGTTCCCTCATACCTGCTCGTGCTGCCGCCGGTCGCGACGATTTTCGTGACTGCGTCGCTGTTCGCCACAGTCGGCTCGGCCGCGTTCTACGCCCGCAGGCTGTGGGGCGAGCACGCGAGCGTTTTCAAGAAGCCCAAAGCCGCGTTTTATTTCGTTGTCGCGTTCGGTTTGCCCGTAGCGCTGCTCCCGCTCGGCTTGGGCGCCCTGCAATGGTTCGCCTTTTCGCTGTTCGCCGAGTCTTCGCTCTTCTTCCTCGTTTTCAAAAACGAGGTCTCGGAAAAGCTGATAGTCAAGAAAGTCCCGCTGGCGAAAGTCGAGGATGAGGACCTGATTGCAACCGACAAGATGCCCGCCGCGCTCGTAAAGCGCCTGAAAATCGGGAAAGTGGCGACCAAGGAAGTGATGGCGCGCCTGCGGCGGGCCCGTGTTTCCAGCATTTGGGTGCACAAGAGCCTGCCCCGCTTCGGGCCGTACATACTGGCCGCCTTGCTTGCCGCGCTGTTGACGGGCGACTTCGCGGCGTTCCTGCTATTGTCTTAAAAACGCGCGTCGCGTGATTAAAACTCATGAAGGGAGCCGAAAAGATTTTCGCGGAAGTCGCGCTGGAAATATCGCCGATGCCCGCCGAGGCGAAGCGCGAGAAGGAGTTCGCGCTCGAAATCTGCAGGATTCTGGAGAAGAACCTCAAGGGCGAAGGCGTAGAATGCGCATTCGTGGGCTCGGCCGCGCGCGACACGGGTCTCAAGGGCGACAACGACCTGGACTTGTTCGTGCAGTTCCCGCGCGACAAGAGCGAGGATTATATCGTCAAGAAGACCTTCGAAGCCGCGCGCAAGATTCCCGGCGAGTGGGTGACGCACTACGCCGAGCACCCGTACCTGCAGGCGCAGCTGGGCGCCTTCAAGGTCGAAGTGATTCCCTGCTTCAGGATGGCCGCCAACGGCGAGCTCAAGAGCGCGGTCGACCGCTCGCCGCTGCACATGGCTTACTTGCAGGAGAAGCTGACGCCGCCGCAGCGCCGCGACGTGCGCCTCTTGAAGAAACTCCTAAAGACCGCGGGCATTTACGGCGCGGAAATCAGCATCGAAGGCTTCTCGGGCCTGTTGTGCGAGTACTTGATACTCAACTACCGCAACCTGGAAACGCTAATCGAGTCCGCCGCGAAATGGAAGGCGCCCGTGTTCGTCGACTTGGAAGGGTTTTACATAGACTCCACGCAGCCGGAATTCGACGCGCCGCTCGTGCTAATCGACGCGATTGACAAGAAGCGCAACGTTGCCGCCGTGCTCAGCGAAACCAACTTCCACAAATTCGTTTCCCTGTGCCAGGCGTTCCGCCGCAGGCAATCCCGCGACTTCTTCTTCCGCCCAGCAACCAAGGCGCCGTCCCGCAACGAAGTGGCGAAAAAGCTCAAGGCGCGCGGCACGCACTTCTTGCTGCTCTCATTCGGAAAGCCGGAACTAGTGGAAGACATACTCGTTCCGCAGCTGCGCAAGACCGCCTCCGCGATAACGCGGGAAATGCGCGCCGCCGGCTTCGGCGTGGTGGACTACGCCTATTACGCGGCCAACAACTGCGGCGTGCTGCTTGAACTCGCGTCCAGCCAACGCCCGTCTGTGGAACTCGTGCAGGGCCCGCCGGTGCGCGAAGAGGCGGCATGCGTCAACTTCTCGAAGGCGCATTCCGCGGCACTCCGCGGCCCGTTCGTCAAGGGCGACCGGATTTTCGTGGAAGAGCGCGTAACCGAGCGTTCCGCCAAAAAATTCCTATCCGGGCTGTTGAAGGACGCGCGCGCATTGGGTGTTGGTGCTAACCTTTCGGCACCATTGAAGGGTGCGGCGGTGCTCGAGGACGCGGAGCTGAACTCGGTGTCCGACGATGAAGCCGCGGAGCTGTGGAAGTACCTCTCCGCGCGCGACTACTGGCTGTAAAATCAGCTGATTAGCCCGCATTCCTCGACTTGGGCGTTCTCCACGCCTTCGACTGCCGCGACGATTTCCTGGTAGTCCTTGGATTCCTTGTCCTCGCACACGAACGACGCCTTGACTATCTTCGTGCCGAAAACGAAGTCCTCGATTTTTCCCGTGTTGAAGCCGGGCACCTTCTTGACGCGTTCCAGCAGTTCCTCGATTGTCACGCCTTCGGCGGGCGAAATCCTCAACAAAGTCAAAACCTTACCCATTTTTCCTCAACCTCTTTTTCAAAAGCGAACTCTTGTGCCTGCGCGGCTTGAACGCCCGCAGGCGCACGACTTGCGCGCCCGTTTTCTTGAGCGCATTCACGTCCGCGGACTGGTCATAACCCAGCACGACCACTTGCGGCTTCCATCGCCGCACGACGGCGTGAAAATCCTTTGACCCCCCGAGGACCGCCTTGTCCACCGCGCGCAGCGCGCCTACGAGGTGCAGCCGCTCGCCCTCCGAGAACAGCGGTTTCCTGCCCTTCAGCCGTTCGATTGACGAGTCGCGCGCAACGACGGCAATCAATTCGCCGCCCCGCTTTTTCGCGTTCTCGACGAACCAAACGTGCCCCGGGTGGAGCAAATCGAAAGAGCCGAAAACCATTACGAGCCTTACGGGCCTTGGAACCCGCATTTTTGGCACTTGTACTTGTTCTCGTTCTTGCGGCAGTCCGCGCACCGCTCGACGGGCGCGCCGCACTCGGGACAGGGAAATTTCGCGTGCTTGGGCGAAGCCCTGCCGCAACTAATGCAAGCCATACGGTAGTTACGGGGTAAAACCCTTTTATACGTTTCCAGCCCCAATCCTAGCGAGGGGCCCATAGTATAGCCTGGATAGAATGCGAGCTTGCGGAGCTCGAGACCGGGGTTCGAATGCACTTCTTTTGCCTGCGGGGCAAAAGACCTGCGCTAGAAAAGAAGTGCCGAAACTCCCCGTGGGCCCGCTTATTTTTTTATTTTGTTTTTCTATCCGCTACTTCTCGATTACCACGTTAAGCGTCTTGTCGCCGCAGGACGTTTCGCAGATGATTTGGCCGGGGTAGTAGCCCGAAGCGAAAGGCCCCAGAGTCACTTCGAAGAGCTTCGGCTTGTCAGAAGTCAGCTTCTCGTTCGGGTTCACGTCCGTGATGCTCGCCTTGCCCGCCAGCTTCTGGCCGACCGCGCGGCACGCCGCGTTCAACTCAAGGTCGTCTTCCTTGACCGTAATCTTGATGTTGCCAACGAAGCTGCTCTCGTCCGACCCCAGCTTCTTTTCGATGGAGTTCGGCGTCACCGAAATCGACGGCGCGGCTACGGCGGAAACCGACACGGAAACGCCCCTGCTCGTGTACTTCGCGCGTATGCGGCCCTGCGCGCTCGTGCTTTTGCCCGTTCCCGCCGGTGCCCTGACTTGCACGGAGAAAGTGTCCTTGGTCTTTGGGTTCAGCGTCCTGGTGTTCGGCAGGACAAGCCCGTCAAACCCGCCTTCGCCCACGAATTCGAGTTGAATCGGGTCGTTGCCCTTGTTGGTAACCGTCAAATCGACCGTGAAAGTGCAGCCCGCGCCGGTCTTGAAGCCGGTTTTCGCGGCTTCGACTTCCAAGTCCCAGTTGCGTTCCATTTCCACGGTTTCGGTGCGCGCCTCGCCGGACGCGAGGGTTACGCTCGTCATCTGCCTCTTGTGCTGGCTGTTGGCGGGCGAGACTTCCAGCGACAGTTCGCGCGTTGACGGCGCGTTTTCGAAGCGCGCCCCGCCGTTGTCGTCAGTGTACTTCGCTTGGCCGATGCGGCTGCCGTCCGAATTAATGAGCGAAACTTCCGTGCCAACGAGTGGCTGCCCCGAATCCATTTCAACGACCGAGACCATGAGCGTGCCGGGCACCGGGCGGAGGAAAATGAGCCAGTAAGCCAGCGCGAGTATGACTACCGCGAGCGCGATTTTCTGCCAGCCGACCTTGTTCACGGCGGGCTCTATCTTTTCGCGGAGTTCCGCGATTTTTTCCGCCAAACCGTTGCCGCCTTCTTCCATTCAATCAGCCTTTTTCTGGAACGCCCGCCGCGCTTCCGCGGGGTCGACGCGCAGGCGGTTTTCCGCCATGAATTCCGCGAACGAGCCCTTGAAGCCGCGCGCGAGCGCCTTTACTTGTTTTGCATCCAGCTTCTTGAAGCCCTTTTCCTCGAGCGCCCTCTTAAACTCTTTGGGTGGCACGCCGACAACGGCTTCAAGCGCCGCTTCCAAGCCCGCCTTGGTCAGGAAGCCCCCTTTGTACAACTTGAACAGTTCGCGCAACTCGTTTTCGCCGATTTCGTCCACCGCGACGCCTTTGCGCCTCAGTTCCACCATTTTTTCGGTCAAGAACGCGGCCACGATTTTGGGTTCCGCGGCTTTCGCCAGCGATTCGAACAGCGCGGCCTTCTCGGAACGGGCGACCTTCACCGCCAAATCCCTTCCCAAACCCATTTTTTCGTAACCGCTTACGCGCTCCTCGAACGACTTGCCTTGCTTCACGCCCGCCACGAGCGCGGCCGTCAATGCGACGGGCGGCACGTCCGTTTCCGGGTACATGCGCGCGCCCCCCGGCAGCGGGCGCAAGTAGTCCGTCTTCCCCCCGTCCGCCCTGCGCGTCTCCTCGGGCACGCCTTCGCCGACTTGCAGCAGCCGCGCGCGCACCGCTTCCAGCGCCTTCGCGTTGTCCGCGCAAACCATCCAAAAGCCCTTTTTCGGAAAATCCTGCAGGCAGTACTTCGACAATTCCTCGTCGCTGTGGATTACGCCCTTCGCGCCGCTGGCGCGCGCATAGCCCGCCAGCTCGTTGCCCAGCGTCTTGCCTTCGTGCATTTGTGTTTTCAAAAGGCCGGGGCAGTCCGCGGTAAAGCCGTAAACCTTTTTTCCAGCGAGAATCTTGCACGGCGACTTGGCAAACAGCCCGCTCCAGTCCCCGACCGGCGACGCCTTGATTTTGGTTCCCTTGAGCTTTACCAACGCTTGTTGGCGCTCTACTTCGTTGTTCACTAGTTCGGGCAGCGCCTTCAAGTCCTGCACGCCCTTGATTTCTATCCGGCTTCCGCCCTCGATTGAAATATTCACATCCTGCCGGATGCTCCCGATGCCGCGCTGCACGCGGCACGCCGAGCGCAACAGCAGGCCCAGCGCCTCGCAGAACTCCCTGCAATGCCCGCCGTCCCTGATTTCGGGCGCGGTCGCGATTTCGAGCAGGGGAATGCCCAGCCTGTCAAGGCGGTAGCCTTCCGGCGTTATCGCCGAGCTTTCCTCCTCGAGGCAAAGCGTCTGGATGCCGACGTCCGCCAAGCTTCCGCCGACGGCTACGAGCGAAGTGCGCTGGAACCCGCCCACCGCGCTGCCGTCCACTACGGTTTTTCGCATTACTTGGACCTCGTCCACGAGCGTCATCTTGAGCGCCTTTGCCACGGCAAGCGCCTGCTCCATCGCCTCGGCGTTCAACCCGTGCGGCGGCTCGTCGTCGCACTCCACGAGACAGCTCTCCTCAAGCGGCGCGTCGTAATTGTAAGTTTTTCCCAACGCGGCCTGAAAGACCGCCGCGCGGTCGATTGCGCCCAGCTCTCCCGCCGTGGCGCGCAGCCGCCTCGCGAACTTGAATCCCGCCTCGGCGTCCTCCTTGGACGGGTTCGCGTAGCAATTGCAAAATAGCTTGCCAGTATCCAGGCGCTGGTGGATTTCAACTCCGCACTTGAAGCCCTTCAAACGAAGTCTTCCTCCGTGAGCCGCGGGTTCAATTCGCCCGCGTAATCCTTGAGCAGTTCTTCCCTGACCTTCGCCGGGTCCTTGAACTTCGCGAGCAGCCAGCCGAGCTTCACGAACGCGGTTTCGGGAAGCATGTCCCCGCAATAGGTGACGCCTTGCGCCCCCATCAGCCGCAAGTTCACGTAGACGAACGGGTTCGTGCGGCCGTACAGGCACTGCGTCGCGACGGCGACGACTGCGCCTTCCTCCGCGCACCTGCCAACCGCTTTGAGCCACGACTTGTTCTTCTCGAAAGTCTGCGTGGGCGTGTGACCCAAGCCGTACGCTTCGATTACGACGCCCTTGTAACCCTTGTCCGTCAGCCAGTCCAGCTGCTCGGCGGGCGCGCCCGGGTAAAGCTTGACGAGCGCGGTCTTCTCCTCGAAACCCGCGTCCACCATCACCGAGCCGTCCACGCGCTTGCGGGCTTTCGCATTCGTTCCCTCGATTTTGCCGTCCGGCCATATTTTCGCGAGCGGCTTGTCGTTCACCGAACGGAACGCGTCGCGCCTGCTCGAATGCATCTTGCGAACCTTCGTGCCGCGGTGCGCGTAACAGTAATCGTCGCTGGGCGTGCCGTGCATCACGACGGCAACCTCCCCGTAATTGCTTTTTGCGTAATGCGCGCCGCACACCAAGTTCATCGCGCCGTCAAAACTCGCGCGGTCGGGCGAGCGCTGCGCGCCCACAACGGCGACGGGCTTCGAGCCGCGCAGCATGAACGACAATGCGGCCGCGGTATACGCGAGAGTGTCCGTGCCGTGCGTCACGATTGCCCCTGTTGCGCCCGCGTTCAATTGCTTGCCGACTTCGGTCGCAATCTTGGCCCACTCGCGAGGCGTCATGTCCTCGCTCGCAATCGTAAAGGGTGTTGAAACGCTGCTTATGGCCGCGACGCCCTCCAACTCGGGCACCGCCGCGAAAAGTTCTTCAGGAGTTAACACCATCTTGACTCCGCCCGTGGCGTAGTCCACGCGCGACGCGATGGTTCCGCCGGTTGCGACCAGCGCCACCTCCGGCAATCCTTTCATGGGCGTCATGCGCTTCGACGCGAATTTTTCCAGAACCGTCTTTTTCGCAGCCAACTTTTCCACCCCCGCGCCTTTAGCGCCGATTCCAACGTTGTAGCCGTTGTCCAGCTTTACGACAAGGCATTCGCCGCCGCCGGCGTCAGTGCGCGGCAGCAGGATGCCCTCGAAAACCGCGCTGCCCTTCGCGACGCGCACGCGGTCGCCCTCGCCCGCGCACGCCTTGTTGAGTTTTACGGCGGCTTCGCCCTCGTACGCCATGACTACAAGGTTGTCCTCCAAAGTTTAAAACCCCCGCGTCCATTCGGTTGCATTTTAAACCGCGGCGCAGGCAACAATTCAGGTGATTTCATGGCGTTGCGCGAAGTGAATCCAATTGAAGAAGGCTTCGGCAAGCTGTCGAAAGAAAGGCAGCCCCCGATACGCGACTTCGGGCAAAAAATAAAGCGGGCCATCCAGCCTTCGGTTTTGGCGAAACTCGGCATCGAAGCCATAGGCGAGACCGCGAACGGCAAATTATTCGTAAAGTTGAACCCCGAAACGGGCGACTTGCGCGGAGCCCTGTCGGTCTGACCCGCAGTCTTCAGCGTCGTGAACCGCGGCCACCGCGGGCTGAACCAGATAATTCCGGGACTGAACGAGCATTACGCGTACACGTTGTACAACTCCCCCGACTTTGCGAAGTTCGTTTCGGGTATAGAGAAGCGCGCAAAAAACGCTTCCTTGGAGTCGCGGAACGACCTCAGGCAAGCCGAACAGGCTCGCGACTTGGCGAAGGCGCGCAACAGCGTTGCCCACTTGCGGACATCCATCACGAAGGAGAAATTGCAGGGCGCACTTGACGCCGCCGAAACCACCCTGGCAAAGCAGCGCAAACTCGTACGCAAAGCCGACAAGCTCAAGCCAGAGGATCGCTTAAGCCTTAGAGTATACCGAAAAAGCGGGGTTCCGGCGGTCGTCTCCGGAAACATAATCCTGTTCGATCGCAAGCACCTGCCCAGGTTTCGGCCGCGCTAATGTATTCCCTGTCGCTGCGATAGGCTTTTTTCCATGTAGCCGCCGCGCAAGGCGTAGCCCAACCTACGATAGTAAGGTCTCGCGCCAACACCGGCGAGCACAACCAGTTTTTTCGCCTTGAAATCCTTCCTTGCAATCCGCTCGGCTTCCGCGAGCAGGCGCGCCCCGTAGCCCTTGTGCTGTGCGCGGCGGCTCTCCGCGCCGACGGGCGTCTGCTCGCCGAAAACGCGAAGCTCGCGCACCCCGCATTCGCCGCTTTCGTTGCAGCGCAGCCGCAGGAACGCCCACAACGCGTCCCCGTTCTCGTATGAAAGAAAAATTTCGGCCCCGCCGGACGCCTCGTAATCCAGGCGCGCCAGCTTGGGTTTTCCTTTCGCGTTCCTGTTGAAGCCGATTTCGCGGCAGCGGATGCAGCGGCAAACGATTCCCTTTTCCTTCGCCTTTTTGCGCGCGATTTCCCGCAGGTTGCTCTTGTCCACGCCCGCGGCAATTAGGTTCGTGGGGATGTCGCGGTCAACGCGCATAATCCTGCAGTACTGCGGCACGAAGCGCTTGGCTTCCGCGATGACTTCCGCCGCTTCCTCGGTCGAATAAGGCTTGAATTCGCCGCGCTTCCATTCGCGGTAAACGCGCGTGCCCTTGATTACGAGGCACGGATAAATTTTGAGCATGCCCGGCTTGAACCGTTCGTCACCGAAAAGCTGCCGGAACATTTCCAAATCGCTTTCCCTCGTCGCGTACAAGCCGGGCATCACGTGGTAGCAGACCTTGAGGAACGCGTCCTTGCAGTAACGCGTAGCCTCCGCAACCGCGGCCAACCCGTGCCCGCGGTTCACGCGCTTCAACACGCCTTCGTCCAGGCTCTGCACGCCCAGCTCTATGCGCGTCGCACCGTAGCCCACGAAGCGCTTGACCTCGCTTTCAATGCACCAGTCCGGCCGCGTTTCCAGCGTCAAGCCGGTTACGCGGTAATGCGCCTTCTCGTTGGTTTTTATGGCTTCGGCGAGCGTCCTGCTTTTTTTGCCGTTGAACGCCTCGTACGCCTTTTTTATGAACGCGTCCTGATAGGCGCGCGGCTGGCTGTTGAAGGTTCCGCCCATTATGATTAGTTCGCACTTGCTGGGCTCGTGGCCTATGGCTTCCAGTTGGCGCAGCCGGTCCTCGACTTGTGCGTAAGCGTCAAAATTATTCTGCCTTGCCCGGCGCGCCGCGGGCTCGAAGCCGGTATAACTTTTCGGCGCGTTTTTCGCCGTCGGGCAGTACGCGCATTTTCCCGGGCAGGGCCACGGCCGGGTCATTACCGCGATTACGCAAACGCCGCTCGCGCTGCGAGTGTTGCGGACCTTGAGGGTTTCGCGCATCCCCTCGCGCTCCTTTTTCGGGAGGGAAGCCAACAAGTCGGCGTTGCCCGCCACTTGTTTGAAGCCGAGCCGCTTGGCTTGCCTGCGCTTGTACGCCTCGATTTCCTCCTTTGCCATGCCTTGCTTTAGCTTCACGGGAAAATGAGTGTGGAACGCTTTATTTTAGGTTCGTCACGAGGCCGAACAGGGCGTAAACCGCCTGTTGCACGCTCGGGAACAGGAGGATTCCGTGGCTGGTCGCCTGCATGTCGCGGTACAAGTCGCGTTCCGCGCGCAGCTTGGCGGTTATGTTGCTGCTTATCGCGTCGCTTGACAGGCTTTCGACGTTGAATTTCACGTCGTACTCGCCCGCCTCCGAGGAGACAATCGAGTAGGTGACCGGCTTGTTCGAGTTGTGCGGCAGGAACACGCGTTTGGTTTCGACCCAGCCGCCCGGGATTCCCGTAGCCGTGATTTTGAACGAGTCGGCCGCGCTGGACTTGTTTTTCAAGACGAAGTGGAACACCGCAGGCTGTCCCACGCCCGCGGAAACGCGGCCCTCGCCTATCGCGACGTCGAGCACGTTCTTGGAAACCGTTATTTTGCACTCGACTATGAGCGTGGGCGCGCCCTCGTACTCGTCGAACGCCTTCAAGTTGAAATAGTAGTCGCCGTCAGGCGCGTCGCGGGCAATCGAGACGAACGCGCGCATCGGGCTCTCGTAAAGGCGGCCGTCCTCGCGTGTCCAGCCCTGCGGAAGGCTGTCCGCGTCAACCGACAGCTTGTCCCACAACGCCTCGCCGCCAATCGTGCTCGTCGCGCCGCTTGCGCGGTCCGCCACGATTTCCAGCTTCTGGCCGGGTCCAACGAGGCCCAAGTCCAGCACCCCGCTTTGGTCGACTGTCGCGGCAACCGGCTCGGTGACGGCCAGGTGCGCCGCGTTCAGCAGTCCCGCGGCGAGCAACACGAAAAACAGCGTTTTTTTCATGACTTTACAATACCCCCGCCGCATTAAAAAAGCGTTCCCTGCAGCCTTTTATTTTGCGGCCACCCATCCTTCATTATGCGCTGCTTCCTTGCGGTTGTTTTGCCCGCCGAAATAAGGCAAGAGCTTGCGGAAGTCCAGCGCGAGGCGCGCCAGCTGGGCTTGAAAGCAACTTGGCCCGGCGCGGGCGAAATGCACGCCACCCTCGCGTTTTACGGGGAGCTGGACGGGAACGCGTTGCGCGAAAAAATCGAGGCGCTTTCCGCCGTTTCATTCAAGCCGTTCGAGGCGGCCGTTGCGGGCGTGGGCTTTTTTCCCGACGCGTCGCGCCCCCGCGTGTTCTGGGCGGGCGTGAACGGCCTGGAGGCCTTGCAGGCGGAAACTTCGAAGGCGGCGGGCTACCGCAACGATAAGCCGTTCCACGGGCACGTTACTCTCTGCCGCGTAAAGGGCGGCGAGAACGTGGGCAGGCTGGCCGAGTTCGCCGCAAAAACCGGCAACAGGAATTTCGGCGCGTTCACCGTAAGCGAATTCGTGCTCAAGGAAAGCAAGCCGACCGCGCGCGGGCCGGTTTACATCGATTTGCAAAAATTCGGCTTGGCGGAACGCGGTTAAGCCGCGCAACTTACGGCTTGTTGATTTTGAAGTCGCCGAGCATGAGCGCGCCGCACACCGCGAGCCAGACGGCCGTCATCGACGGCACGAGGAAGCTCAACAACAGGAGCAGCAGCGCGGCTGCCGGCGTGGGCAGGCCCTTGTAAAACGCCTTTTCGGCTTGCAGGTTGAAGCGCGCGAGGCGCACGAGCGCGGCGGACAAATAGAACAGCGCGGCCGCGACGGCCAGGAGTTGCATCTCTATGGCGAGGAACCCCCCGTAGTTTTGGAGGACCACGAACGCGGGCGCGGCACCGAAGCTCACGGCGTCCGCAAGCGAATCCAGCTGCTTGCCGAACTCGTCGGGCCTGGTTTTGCGCGCCACGCGGCCGTCAAGCCAGTCGAAGAAAACCGCGGCAAGCAGGAGCGCGCACGCGAGTGGGTAGTCGCGTGCGAACAGCAGCGCCGTGAAGCCCGCGGCGGCGTTGGCGAGCGTGAACCAGTCCTTTTTCGCTATGCCCCTCACAACGGCTTTAAACCAGCTTCGCCTTAATAAAACGCGAGGGCTTGTAGCTCAGCTTGGTTCAGAGCGCCAGTCTTATATGACGCGCGCGCCCCGCAAAGACGCGCGAAGCTAGGCAAACTGGACGTCGCGGGTTCAAAAACGACTTTTCCCCTTCGCGAGGACGGGAAGGCGTTGGAATTCCCGCCAGGCCCATTTTTTATTCGCAGTCAAGGAGGATTTTGGCTTTGAAGGTAGTTTCATTCGACTTGGACGACACGCTCGCCGACAAGAATTTCGACGACGCCCTGTGGCACCGCGAGATTCCCAAGCTTTACGCGGCAAAGCGCGGTCTGCCATTCGAAGAGGCGCTCGCTTTCTGCGAGGCGGCCTACGACGCGGAATCCGACAAGTCAATCCACTGGTACGACATTAATTACTGGCTGGGCGAATTCGGCCTGGTCGGCGAAAAGCAAAAGCTCATAGCGGAACTGCGCCCCCTTGTCCGCCTGTTCCCGGACGCGCTGCCCTGCCTGGCGCGCTTGGAAGCCGCGGGCTGCAGGCTCGCAATCGTTTCCAACGCGACGCGCGAATTCATGGCGTTCAAGCTTGAGGCCGACGGGTTGGGCTCGCACTTCGGCGACGTTTTCTCAATGACTTCCGACTTCAAAATCGTCAAGAAGGATGCCGCAGCGTTCCTCGGCATTTGCGGGCGGCTGAACGCACAGCCTTCGCAAGTGTGGCACGTGGGCGACCATTACAAATTCGACTACGAAGTTCCGCGCTCGGTGGGAATCAACGCGTTTTATCTGGACAGGAAGAAAGAAAAGAAGGGCGAATTCGTAGTTCACGACTTGAACGAGTTCGCGGACAGGGTGCTTGGATGCTGACGATAGTTTTCGCGGAAACCGCGCTGGAATTCTTCAAGGGCAAGGCTTTGGACGCGAACGACGACTGGAAAGAGCTGGCGCGCTACGACAACAAGGACAAGCGCGGGCGCCCGGACATAGCCCACGATTTGCTCAAGCTCTCGCTGGACAGCGAACTCAACAAGCGCGGCCTGCTCCGCGTGTTCGTGCACACTTTCGACGACCGCGTCATTACCGTTTCCCCCAAACTGCGCCTGCCGCGCGCCTACGGGCGCTTCCTCGGCCTGGTGGAGGACTTGAACAAGAAGAACAAGATAGCGTTCCAGAGCGACGTGCTCTTGAAAATCGAGGCGCGCGACTTGAAAACGCTGTTGCACCCGCTTCAAGGAAAGAAAATCGTTCTCGAAGCGAAAGGCGGGCACAAGACGCTCAAGGAGTTCTCGGAAATGATGGCGGGCGATATCGTCTTAATAATCGGCGGCTTCCCGCACGGCGATTTCCTTGACAAGTCGAACGCGCTTGACGGCTTGCAACGCGTTGCGCTCGGTTCGGAAGAGCTGACCGCGCCCGCGGTCCTCGCGAAAGCGCTTACTTGCGCCGAGCTGGCGAACGGGTTCTAGCCTTCCCCTTCGTGGGTGTCGATTAGCCGCAGGAAGTTTTCGAGGCTTTTGAAGTGCTTGGGTTTGTTTTTCAGCGCGAGTCCGAGCTGTTCACTGTCGGTGTCCCTCAATTGCTCGACGACTTGGTCTTTTTCGGAGGGGTCTAGCGGTTTTGCCTTGGCTTCGAACTCCGCGTTGATCGGGTATACGCCCTTCCAGAATTCCAGGCCGTTGGGCGAGGCGCGAACGAATGTCTTCTTGAAGCGCGGCAGCACCGCTACGACTTCGTGTGGGCGCACGTACAGCCGGATGCCGCAGTCGTGTTCGAAGTGCATGAAGCTCGCCGATTGCTCCATTCCACCCGTCCTGTTCTTCCAACCAAAAGGAAGCTTTTCGATTTCCGTCATCTTTGGCGTTGCAATCCCCTCGCGAATATTTTGGTGCGCGCGCTTTTAAACAGTTTTCAGCGGGTTTAAAGCCCGCGCGCCTCAAAAAATAATCATGGACGCGCGTGCGGTCGCAACGGAACGCTGCGACTACCTGCTCAAGCTGGCCTGCTCCAACTGGAAGAAGGAGCCGTCGCTCGCCAAGCGTTACGTTACGATGGCGCGCAGGCTGGCGATGCGGCACCGCGTGCGGCTGGGTTCCAAAAGGTTCTGCAAAAAGTGCGGCGCGCCCTGGATTCCGGGCGTTTCGCTGCGCGTGCGGCTCTCGCAAAAAAAGGCTTTATATATTTGTCTCGGCTGTAATAAGGTTAAGGCTTTCCCTTATTCTGGAAAGTAGAAGGGGAAATTTTTCGAAGGGTAGATTGACGATGGTTATGGATATTGCGCCAGGCAAGGCGGTAGAAAAGATTGCGGCGAAACTCGAGAAGGACGGACTGCTGAAGCAGCCCGCGTGGGCTGTTTACAAGACGGGTCCCGCGCGCGAGCGCGTGGCGACTGAGCCGGGCTTCTGGTTCAAGCGCGCCGCGGGAATACTCCGCAACTTCGCGGCGAACGAGGGCAAGCCGATCGGAGTGCAGAGGCTGCGCAACAAGTACGGCGGCCGCCGCAGGCACGTCGTGCACCGCAGCCACCACCAAAAGGCGGGCGGCGGAGTGATTCGCCGCGTGGTCCAGCAGCTCGAGCAGTCGGGCCTGGTCGCGCGCAAGTCGAAGACTTCCGGCCGCGTGATTACCGCGCGCGGCAAAAAGTTCGTCGCGGAAGCGCTGAAGTGACATGGAAGATTACAATGCGCGGCTCGAGGAGTTGCGCAAGGTGCGCGAGTTGGCTGCGCGCAAGAAGGCGTTCGCGCAGCAGGTTTTGAGTTCGGACGCATACGAGCGCCTGATGAACATCCGCGCCGCGAGCCCGGAGCTGTACGAACAGCTCGTCGAGCTGTTGTTGGCGCTCCAACAGGCGGGCAGGCTGCCGGCAAAGCTGTCGGACGGGGAGTTCAGGAAGCTGATTGAAAGGGTGCTCCCGCAAAAGCGGGAGACTAAGATTACGAGGAGATGAACCATGGGGAGCAACAAATCCGCATTGAAGAAAAAGCGGCTGGGCAAGAAACTGAATCAGAACCGCCGCATGCCGATTTTCGTCATGGCCCGCACCAAGCGGCACGTCACGCGCAACACCAAGGCGAGGAACTGGCGCCACCGCAAGATAAAGGGGATTGATTGAACATGCCTGCCGAAGAACAATTCAAGGCGCCCGAACAGAAGAAGGCGGAAGAAAAGCCCGTCGAAGCCCAGCAAGAGCTCGAAGGCAAGAAAGAGCGCGCCGCGCCTAGGGAAGCCAAGAAAGACGAGAAAAAGGACGACAAAGCCAAGCGCGTCATAGTCCTCGAGCGCGTGGTCACGATTCCGCTGTCAACCGCCTACAAGAAGCCGCGCAACTCACGCGCGAACTACGCCGTGAGGCTGCTGCGCAGCGAAGTCGCGCGCGCGTTCAAGGTCAAGGACCTCAAGAAAGTCAAGATTATGGCGAAGGCGTCGCACGCGGTCGCCGCGCGCGGCGGGCGCTACCCGCCCAAGCGCCTCAAGGTCGCGTGCGCCAAGGACAAGGACGGCGTCGTGACGGTGGAACTCGCGTGACTTTCAGGATAGCGCGCACCAACGTGAACAAGAACCCGTTCATCGGGCTCTTCATGCGCGCCAACGACTCCATACTCCTCGTCTCGCCGCGCCTGCAAGCCGCCACCATCAAGGAGGCCGCGGGCATTCTCGACGTGAAGCCCCTCAGCATCTTCGTCGACGAGTCGCCCTATCTCGGGCTGTTCTCCGCGCTTAACTCCAACGGCTGCGTTTTGCCGCGCCTGTGCACGGAACGCGAAACCCGCGCGCTCAAGAAGGCGGGCTTGAACGTCTGCTCGCTCGCCAGCCCGCACGCGCCCGGAAACACCATCCTGTGCAACGACAACGCCGCGCTCGCCAGCCCCGCAATCCCGAAGAAGGAGGCGAAGAGGGCGGCTGATGCCCTTGGCGTCGAAGTCCTCCAGCAATCCTTCGGCGGGCTCGCCTCTTTTGCCGCGACGAGCGCGGTAACCAACCGCGGCCTGCTCACCTACAACGACTTGACCGAAGCCGAACTCAAACACCTTGAAAAGCTGTTCAAGGTGCACGCGGTCATCGGGACCACGAATTTCGGCGTGCCTTACAACTCGTTGAGCGTAGTTGCCAACAGCCGCGGCGCATTGGCGGGCGACAAGTGCACGGGCTTCGAAATGCAAAGGGTTTTTGAAGCCTTTTCCTAGATTCTAATACATGGACGAAAAGGAATACGCCTACCGCGGGCTGCAGGCGCAGGCAATGGACATCCAGCAGCAGCTCCAGTCGCTGCAAGCCCTGATGGCGGAATGCTCGGCCGCGGGCAAGGCCCTCGAAAACTTGAAAAGCGACGCAATATTCCCGATAGGCTCCGGCGTGCTCGTGCCCGCTACAACGCGCGGCGGCAAGGTGCTAGTGGAGATAGGCGCGGGACTCGTCGCGGAAAAGACGCGCGAGGAAGCGCGCGCGATTCTCAAGGCGAAAGCCGAAAAGCTGGAGTACGCGTTCGGCCGCGCGGAAGCCGCGCTGAAGGAAGCCGCGAGGCGCATGGCCGAGCTGGAATCGTCAATGAAGTGATTTTCGCGTGTTCGGGTTACTCAAGAAAACGCTGTCAAACTTCGTCGAAACCCTAGCGGGCAAGAAGAAGGACGCGGAAGCGACGCAGGAACAGCAAAAAAAAGAATCGCAGCCCTTGCAGCGCGCGGAGCAAAAACCGGAATTACAACAACCGCTTCCGCGCCAAGAGCAAAAACAATCCGAACAGCCGCAACCGCCGCAGCGCGCGGAAGAGCCGGAATTGCAAAAGCGGCAACCCGAACAAGAGCAAAAAAACGAGCCGCAACGGCCGCAACCGAGCGAAGAAAAAACCGCGCCGCAGGAACCCGTCGTAATCCAAGGCCAGCAGCCGCTCTCTCCCGTCGAGGAGGAAATCCTCCGCGAGGCGGAAGAGCCCGAACAAGAAAAAATTAAAGAGCGGGCCCCGCAGCCGCAGCAAGCGCCGCAACCGGAGCAAGGCAAAAAGCCCACGATTCAAACCGTTGCACCGCAGCAGCCCGCGCAACAACCGCAAAAAATAGTCTTGCGCGCAGCGCCCCCCGCGCCGCAAACCGAAGACGAAAAGGCGCGCCGCGAACGCGAAGCGCGGGAGTTTGCCGCGGAATTCGAGAAGCCCGCGTTCGAGGCGAAAGAGGAGGCGAAGGCGCTGGCGCCCAAGCTGGGCATACTCACCAAGTTCAAGAGCCTTTTTTCGGGAACGGTCGCGCTGAGCGAAGGCGAAGTCCAGCCCGTTTTGGCGGAGCTGGAAATCGCGCTCCTCGAAAGCGACGTTTCCTTCGACACCGCCGCGTTCCTGATTCAAGACTTGCGCAAGCGGCTGGTTGGAAAACAAGTGCCGCGCGCCGCAATCGCGGAAACAGTGCAAGGCGAAGTCCGCGGGGCGCTTTCCGGCCTGCTAGGCTCGCGGCGCGTCGACTTCTGGCCGCGCATCCGCTCCAAGAAGCCGTGCGTGATACTCTTCATCGGCCCGAACGGCTCGGGCAAGACCACGACCATCGCGAAAGTCGCGGACCTCCTGAAGCGCAAGGGCCTGACTTCCGTCATTTCCGCGTCGGACACCTTCCGCGCCGCGGCAATAGACCAGGCGGTGCTTCACGGCGAAAAGCTGGGCGTGCGCGTGATCAGGCACGATTACGGCGCCGACCCCACGGCGGTCGCCTTTGACGCGATTGCGCACGCGAAAGCCAACAACATCGACGTCGTCCTGATTGACACCGCGGGCAGGCAGGAGACGAATTACAACCTGGTGCGCGAAATGGAAAAAATGAACCGCGTGCTACAGCCCGACTTGAAGCTCTTCGTGGGTGAAGCTGTTGCAGGCCACGCGCTAATCGAGCAAGTCAAGAAAATGGGCGAGGCGGTCAAGGGAATCGACGGACTTGTGCTTACAAAAATCGACTGCGACGCGAAAGGCGGCTCTTCGTTGAGCATAGCGCACGAGGCGGGCGTGCCCATTGCCTTCATAGGGACCGGGCAGAATTACGCCGACCTGCAGGACTTCGACCCCGAATGGCTCGTCGAACGCATGATTCCTACCGCGGCTTGAAGAAGCGCGTGCGGCCCTTGTCGTTCTGCTCTTCGGCAACGAGGAAACCGTTCTCCACGAGCCGGTCCAGGTAAGTGCGGATGCTGCGCTCGCCCAGCTCCATTCCCTGCTTTTCCGCAAGCGCGTAAACGTCCCCGGATTTTTTGCCCTTGCCGATTATTTGCATCAATTCTTCCTCGACGCCCGACAATCGCGACATTTTCTTTTCGACCGACGGGTTGGTTGCACCGCCCGGAACGTCCTTTTCTTCCACGCGGTTGGCGTTCCTCGCTTCGGCACGCCTTCCCGCGCCCAGCAGCAGTTGCAGCGCCACGCGCGCGTCCCCGCCTTCTTTTGCGGCGCGCGCGGTGCATATTGCTATGACTTCGTCCGCAACCGCTTTTGGCGCGAACGCTTTCGCCGCGCGCTCGGTCACTATCTTGCGCAGCTGCGTTGGCGTGTACGGCTTGAATTCCAGCCTTCCGGCGGTGAACGCCGCGCGCACGCGCTCGTCAAGCTTTTGGAAGGCGTCGGCGGCGTTCGTGATGCAAATGACGCCCGTGGAAAAGCCGTGAAGTTCGCGGGTGCGCGTCAAGTCGTACAACACGCTTCCCTCGCCTCTCGCGAGCAGCTGGTCCACTTCGTCCAAGACGACTATCGGCACTATTCCTTCCTTTCGGCAGGCTTGCGCGATTCGCTGGAACACCTCGTCCGCCGCAAGCCCCCGCCTGGGCAGCGCCTCGCCAACGCACCTCGCCAGCTCGGCAAGCACGCTTTGCCGCGTGTACGACTGCCAGCAATTAACGAAAACCGGCTTTGCCTTGCTCGACTCTTCCAGCTGCCTGCACGCGTAGCGCACGCACGCCGTTTTCCCGACGCCGGTCCTGCCCTGGATGAACAGGGGCTGGGGCGCGCCGCCCGTAACCGCGGGCTTCAAGGCAAACCGTATTTCCTCGAGCTCGGCATCCCTGCCGGGCAATCGCTCGGGGAGATAGTCCGCTTCTAGCGCTTCCAACGAACGGAAAACGGGCATGCTGACTGATGGAACGCCGTGTAACTATTTATGCGCTTTCACGCGCACAACTGGTCGGCTTGCAGCTCCTCTATCGTGCACGCATGCGACTCGAACAGGTCCTCGCAATGGCAGAACGTGCCCGCCTTGAACAGCACTATCGCAGATTCCTTCACCGTGGTGCCGAAGAACAGCACTTTTTCGCCAGTAGTTCCCGTCTGCAAATAATTCTGGAGTTCCGCGCCCATCATGCTCTCGCCGCCGCCCTCGGCGGTCAACGCGAGCACGAACATGCCCGGCTCGATTGTTCCGCCGAAGTATTCCGGCGTTGCCTCGAGCGCGGTCGAGTCGAGCGGCGCGTCCGCCTCGTTCAGGTAGTGGGTGGAATACGCGTTCTTGTCCACGGCGACGCGGTACAGGTAATCCTGCGGGCTGCCCGCCTGCGCCCATTCCACGCCGAAGCCCGCGGTGGACTGCGTCGAGCCGTAAACCGGGTTGCTTACTTGGAAGCCGGGCAGGGTGAGCGTGTGCGTCCCGTCGACGACTCCGTCGCCCTCGACGTCTATTTTGAAAGTGTATTCCCCGCCCTGCTTGAGCGTTTTCGCGCTTGCCACGAAGCGGGCTTCGCTGTCGTCCTTTGAAGTCGACTTTACCATCCAGAACATGTTCGGCAAGCCGTCCGCTTCCGCCTGCGCCGCTTCCCCGTATTCCAGCGTTGTTTCAGTCCCGTCGGGCGCCACTACCGTTACCAATGCGTTTTCAGGGTGCTCGATTGGCGTTGCCGCAACGAAGCCGTCCGTCACGTTGGAAAGCCCCACTTCGGCCGCGAACGCCTCGGTCTCGTTGTCGTGCATCACGCCGTCCTCGCCTACGTGCACCTGCTCGTGGTACTGCAAAAGCGTCACGCTCGCGCGGTAAACCGGGTGCGGCGTGGCTTGAACAGTTGCCGCGGGTTCCGAGGCGGCAGCCGACGGTTCGGCCGAAGGCGCGGCGATTGACGCCTCGAGCGTGGCGTGCTTGACTGGCCCTGCGCTTCGGGCTGCGCAACGCAGCCGAACAACGCGAAAGCAGCCAGGATGAACAGTAGTTTTTTCATGAAGCCAGTAAACCGCGCGGGCGTTAATATTCGTTTTGCGGAATCGCGCGCGAACGGCTTTAAACCCCTCGCGCGCAAAACAAGGCATGGCACACCATGAGAACCTTGAGAGACTCTTTGCAGGCACGATTGGGCACTATTCGCGTGTCCTAGAAGCGCGCTCGCCGTACGATGGCGTGCTGCGCAACCGGCTGGAGCCTTACCCGCGGCAAGTATCGGCGTTCACCGCATTGTTGGCCGCGCACCCGGAACTTGACGGGAAGCTGGCCGAGCTCGTGGAGAAGCGCGCCCCGGTGCACGTGACCGCAGACCTTCTGTCCGTATTGCCGCCCGGCTTGTACCCGCGTTCGGCGATGGCTTTGCTGGACTTGTCCGTCGACTCGGCGGCTGCACAAGAGGCGGGTTTGAAGCACTTGGCCGCGGCAGTCAAGCGCGACCCCTCGATTGAGTCCGCAATCGCGGTCAAGCTCGAACAGTGGATGCCTTCCCAAGTGATGCTGACAAAAAGCCGGAAGCAATGGAGCGACGGCCACCTCAAGCCCTTCCTTTTGGCGACGTTCGCCGCATCGTTGCCATCCTCGCGCGAGATGATTCTGCAAGTCCTCGCAAAGCACCCCTTGCCGTCGGTGAAAACTGCCGCGAAAGCCAGGCTCGCCCAAAAAACGCGGCTCTAGGCGTTCCGGGCGGTTTCGCGGTTGTTTGCCGTTCGGCAAAAGCCTTTTTAATTCGGGTTTAGTGACTAACCTCGTCCCGTTCAAAGGGGAAGGAGTTGGTTCAGGTTGAATAAGAGGGGTCAAGGAGCGTTCGAGTACGTCCTCCTGCTGGGCGGCGTGCTGTTAATCGTGGTTCTCGCGGTCGTGTTGCTGCGCGGAGGCTTGTTCAGCTCTGCCAGCCAGAACGTCAACCTGAACGCGTGCAAGAACACGCTCACTACCGCGTCCGGCTGCTTTAACTCTCAAGGCGAATGGCTCACCGACGCGCAGGTTTCCGTAACCAACTCCTGCCACGACACCCTCGAAACCGCGGGTTACACCTGCGCGGGCGTTCTGGACAGCTACACCTGCCAGTGCGGACCCAACCCGGC
>Ga0210057_1000715_pt1 | contig 54181 bp, 60 predicted proteins | sample CryGeyCG2114_010_2_FD_183968 | JGI IMG/M metagenome (GOLD analysis project Ga0210057, IMG submission 183968) | Groundwater microbial communities from aquifer - Crystal Geyser CG10_big_fil_rev_8/21/14_0.10 (SPAdes) (version 2) | ecosystem: Environmental > Aquatic > Deep subsurface > Groundwater ...
CCAGTTACATCCGTTCGCTTTCACCCAAGCGCGCAGTTCCGAAATAACTTTTTCGGCGTAATCCGCGACTGCCTTGTCTTCGGTCAGAACCGTCGCGTCATAATCGGAAAAGCCGTACTCGCGCCGAAAACGCTCTTTTTTGGTTAACGGCAGTTCAACCAAATCCGCTTTAATCTTTCCCAGCCACGCCGAATCAATTTTCAAGGGAGAAACATCCGGATCAGGGAAGTAGCGGTAATCGTGCGCTTCTTCTTTGGAACGTTGGCTTTCGGTAGTAGCGCGCTTGTCGTTCCAGCCGCGCGTTTCTTGTATTAACTGCTCGCCATTGGTTAGCGCTTTTTCTTGCCTTTTTATTTCATAACTAATCGCTTTTTCTACCGATTTAAAAGAGTTGATATTTTTTATTTCCACTTTAGGATTTAATTTGTATTTGCCGACCGGCTTGATTTTTCCTCCGCCCGCATATTTCCAATGCGTGCGTTCCTGCAAGCTTAAATTTACCTCGCAGCGCATCTGGCCTTTTTCCATGTCGGCTTCGGAAATGGCCAAGTAGCGCAAAATTTGCCGGTAGCTCTGGCAGAATTTTTTTGCTTCTTCAGCGGTTTTTATGACCGGTTCAGTTACTAATTCCATCAGCGGCGCGCCGGCGCGGTTAAAATCCGCCAGACTATAATCTTTGCCGTTCGGGTGCGTTAGTTTGCCCGTGTCTTCTTCTAAGTGAACGCGCGTGATTTTAATCTGCCGGCCGTCAACTTCTAAATAGCCGCCGTAGCTTATGGGTAAATCGTATTGGGAGATTTGATAAGCTTTGGGCAAATCGGGATAAAAATAATGCTTGCGGTCAAATTTAGAATAAAAGTTTATTTTGCAATTTAGAGCTAAACCGGTTAAAATCGTCCATTCAATCGCCTGTCGGTTAGCTACTGGCAAAGTGCCGGGATGCCCAAGGCAAATTGGGCAAACCGTAGTGTTTGGCTGTTTGTTTAAATCCTCGTTTAAATTGGAGCAACGGCAAAACATCTTGCTCTTGGTATTGAGCTGAACGTGGATTTCCAAACCAATAATAACATCGTAAAGCATAAAAACATTAAAACATTAAAGCATAAAAACAAGAAAACAAATACTCATACTTTATCTTAACTAAAAAGAAGGCAAAAAACAAGGGCATTATGCGGTAATGCCCGAGGGGAGTTTTTGTTGGATATCTTGGATAGCATTAATAATTTTTGCAAAAACTTGCCCATTAGGATAATAGGCGAAAAAGTATTCAATGTTTTTGGGGTCCAATGAATTAATAAAATTTTTTGCGCGCATAACAGGTAATCCGCTGATCCAGATAATGGGGGAATCGGAGAAAAATTCTCTGAGTTGCGAGTACACTCGCTGAACATAAATTTTGTCCCAGATCACTTCTTGTAAGACAATAATAATCTGGGGCTTTTCCCGCATCAGTTTTTTCCCTAAATCACTAGTCTCATAGGATATAACATCGCATTTTAATGCATAACGAAAAATACTCGCAAGCATAGCGTTAGATACCCCCTTTTTAGCAATAAAAAGAACAGGCATAATTATCCTCCTATGATTTTTTGATTTTAGTTTAGCTTAAATACAGAAGAAAAACAAGCAAGTTGACTTTAGTTACATTTTCAGATAAGTTAAAGGTATTGTTTTGTAAATTAAACGTTCTTTATTAGGAGAAAAATATGAGTAAAAAATCTACTTTAATTGTCCTTGATTTTGACGATACCTTAATTTTGTCCGCCTTTACTTTAATTCCTTTTTACCGAGGCATTTTGGATAAACAGGGTTTTGGTTTAGCGACAGAGCAAGTTTGGCGGGCTCACTGGGGGAAAATTTTAGAAGAAGTTATCTCCGCCTGCTGTCCCAATTTAGATGAGTCACAAATTGAGCAAGCCTGCCTCCACATTCGTCAAAACGCAGAAAATTTTAAAGTGCCGTCCGTTATCGGCGGGCCGCCGGCTATTGAACTTTTAGAACAATAATTTCACCTTGGCTTATTAACTTCCCGAGGGCATTTTACCAAAGAGCTTTTGGCTGGCGCTGGCTATTCGCCAAAACACTTTAATTTTATTATAACTCAACAAAACGGAACGCCGTCTAAGCCGGATAAACAAGCCGCAATCCCTATTTTTGATTGAGCGCAAAACAATAATGTTACGGAGTGGATTTACATTGGCGACAGTTTGATTGATTTGGAATTTGCCAAAAAAGTTGGCGTGCCGTTTTTTGCCGTTACTACCGGTTTGACTGATAAGCAGACATTTTTATCTGCCGACCAGCCGAGGGGATTAATTTTTCCGAGCATTGTTGAGGCGGCGGATTATTTATTGCGGGGAAAGATCATTGAATGTACCGGCTGCAGAGGATGTGAAGAATGCAGGAAAGTTAAACATTAAGGCTTGTTTTAAGGGCTAAAACGCTCCGCTACTGCCAAATCCCCTATCGTCTCTTTGCGTTATGTCTAACGCGCCGACTGTCTGAACAGCCGGCGTTTCTATTTTTTGGATTAAAATTTGGGCGATTTTTTGGCCTTGGGCAATATGCAGGATGTCGCCGGAGAGGTTGATAACGACTACTTTGATTTCGCCGCGGTAAGTTGAATCAATAACGCCTCCGGCCGTTTTTAACCCTTGAGAGGCTAAACCGCTTTTATCCCAAATCAGCCCGGCGTAGCCGCTGGGAATAGCGGCCGCAATGCCCGTGCCGACAGCCACTATTTCCTGCTCATAGAGCGTATAGTTGTCATTGGCGTATAAATCAAATCCGGCGTCGTCGCTATGGGCGCGAGTAGGCAGTTTTGCTTCCGGCGTCAATTTTTTTACCGGAATAACTAATTCCAAAGAAAACTTTAACTTAGGTTCCGGAACTTTTTCTTCTGGTTGGAGAAAGCGCGGATTAGCGCCGCTGTTTTTGTTGGGCGAGGATAAAGGATTAATGACGGTAGTGGTATTGAAAGCAGGAGGCAGTTTATCCGTGCTGGCTGGTTGCGGGTAAGATTTTTTGATCATTGCCTCCAAGTCATGACTATCGTCCGCGGAGGGAATAATTTTTTTCACCTTCTCCCAAACCGCTTTGTGTACTTGCTCAATAGTTTGGTTAGCGTTAATAATCTGCCAGTTCCGTTCTTCGGCGAGGCGCAAGTGGATTAAACGAACCGTGTCGGTCAAAGTTTCATTTTGTTCATGCCGATGGTTGGTTTCTACGCTCTCGCTAAAGCGGTAGCCGTCCAATAAAATGGCCAAGTCCTCCTTTGCCAGATGAGAATTAATAAATTTTAAAAATTGTTCGTCTACGCCGGCGCCGATGCCCCAGGCTAAGCCGGTGCCGACATAATCTTCGGCGACTATATAAATTCCTTGCGCTAATTTTTGCCGCAAGGCCGTTTCGTACTGGGTGCGGTTAAGAGTATAAATTATTTGGGCTTCCCGCGGGGTTAATTTATGGAAATTGCCCTGGCGCAGATAATCGTTAATCAGCGTGCCGGAAGGCGCTAAATCATAAATAGGGTATTTGATATATTCCGCCGCTAATCCTTTCTGCCGCAATTTGGCTACCAGCATTTTCGCCTGCGTGGTTTTGCCCAAATTATTAATGCCGTAAATAACGATAAACTTGCCGGCGCTTGGGGTGGGCGCAGGTCTGTCGGTTTGATTTTGGAGCTGGGAGAAAAACATAACGAATTTAAGAATAAAAAAGCACGCTTCCTAAGCATGCCTCCTTTTAAATTAAATAACAAATCACAAATATCAAATAGCAAACATATTGTTATTTAAAATTTTAGATTTGTTTGTTATTTGTCATTTGCTATTTGGCGTTTATTAAATTTACGATATTATTGGTTTGCCCGTACAGTTCTGCCATCGTTCCTTCATTTATCACCGTGTAATCGGCTATGGCAATCGGTCCGGCTTGACGCAGGTTAGTAATTTGAGAATAATCGCGGCTACGGGCTTCGGCTTCTGTCAGGGGACGCGCCGGTCTTTGGCGCAGGCGGGCATAGCGCGTTGCGGGCGAAGCGTAAACCGCCAGCGTTTTAAAGTCGCTGCCCAGCTCTTCTTTTAAGTTTAAGTACTCCTCCCAGCTATATAAACTTTCTACCAGCAAGTGATTATTGGTTGCTAAAGCATCTTTAATTTTAGGCAAACTCTTAATGGCCATGGCAGCCATGCCGTATGTTTCCCGCAAGCTCTCTCTGATTTTGCGCTCATTAACTTCGTTGACTTCCAACCCCTGGTTTTTTAATTCATCCATCACGATATCGCCGAAATAAACTTTGGGGCAACTCAATTTTTGCATTAAATAATTTATTACTTCCGTTTTTCCCGAGCCGGGAAGACCGACGACGGCGAGGATTAGTTTAGACATAAGTATGAGTGTCATCCCCGCGAAAGCGGGGATCCCGTTAATTTTTTAGCCCGTCTTTTATGAGATTCCCGCCTGCGCGGGAATGACATTAAGACTTTTGCGTGATGTCCTGCGTCCCGCGTCTTACATCCCAATCATCCGGATTTAAGTCAGTTAAAAGTTTTAATTCCGGATCTATTTCCAACAGGGCTTGATGCATTTTGTGCGCGATGCGCCGTAAGGTCGGATGCACCGGAACGCCCGATCGCAACTCGGTCACGTATACCGCCGCCGGCAAACCGTAAGTAACGCGGCAAGGGACGAGAAAGCCCATGGAAACATAATACTGCTTATTTTCCGATTTGTCATTTAAATTGGCAATGGCTTGTTTTTGTTCGGCAATCAATTGCATCGCCCGCTCGCGCAAGACGGGCGGCAACTGCTCTAAGTACCAACTTTGAAAGCCGTGATCAGTCGTCAACAGCGGCATGCGGCAGACGCCGTTGCGGTGGCGCTGCAAATCTCGGAACGAGCCAAAGTCCAGTAAAAATTCAAAAGTAATTTGCCCCAGTTCGCTTAAAAAGTGAGGCAGGCCGGTTTTATGAGGCCGCGCTAAAATATCGCGGTATTGGTTTAATTGTTCGGCCGCGATAGTAGTAGCGTAAGAAAATTCGGGCGTTAAGTAAAGCGGCTGATAATAAGCGTATTTTTTCATTAACCTCTCGCGGTAATCTTCTTGCTCGGCCGTCGGCTCAAAACTAAAGCTGTGCGGATATTTTTCTTTAAGTTGATTTAAAATATTTGCCGCCAACTCTCTCGCTTCTGCCAGCGGATGATGAGCCATCAAAGATAGCTTATCCCACGCTTGCCGCAAATTTGTGTGCCAAGACAGTTGCGTCGTAATGCCGGCCGGCAAAAAGCCGCGCAAGATGTCAAAGGAGCGCGCCTGAATCGCTTTGTCATAAACAACATCTTTTTCCTCCGGTTTTTTAGGATACTGGCTTTTAAGGTGCGTTTGCACTTCTGCCAAGCTGGATAAGTAAAATCGCATCCATTTGTCTAAAATCGCTTTTGATTCCGGCGTACCAGCCGGATCAATGATTGATTGTTTAGACATATCAACATAGCGCGTGCTGGTTTCCTGCCCGGAGTAAAGCGGCCAATCCTGCACTACTTTATCCGCTAAAATACTTATATTTTCAATAAAAATAGTGGTGGAGCCGCAATCGGCAATGCTCGCGTGCCCGTAGCCGATGTAAAAGCGCTCCATAAATTTTCCCGAACCGGTTTCTTTTACTTTTTTAACATGTTCAACCACGCTCTGCGGGCTGCGCGAATACAGCGCCTGCATCATCGCGGTGTCTTCGGGAGTAAATTCGTCGTAGATGAAAATTTCTGCCATGTTATTTATGTCATTCCCGCGAAAGCGGGAATCTCATCAATGAAAGGCAATCCATAGCTAATGGTATTCCCGTTTTCGCGGGAATGACAAATTTAAATTATCTCCTCAAAAACAAATTCATTGTTGTCAATTGCGGCTGGAGAAGATTTGACGGTTGGCGCAGAGTCGTCAGCATCGGTCGGCGCGGCAAATAATTTTTTTATGTCGTGTTGCGGCGCGTATTGCCTATATTTAACGCCGGCTAAATCCAGCATTTTACGCGCCGCCACCCATTCTTCTTGGTCATGGTACCAGTCTTTTTGGTAGATAATTTCCTTGATGCCGCTTTGGATGATGGTTTTTGAACATTCGTTGCAAGGGAACAAAACGCAATAAAGCTTACAATTTTTTACCGGTTTGTTGGCGTTATAAATCGCGTTCACTTCCGAGTGCACCACATAAGCGTATTTAGTTTCCGACAATTTATACTTTCGATCGCGCCGCCAGGGCAAGCTATCATCCGAACAGCCGCGCGGAAAGCCGTTATAACCCAAACCGACGATGACGTTATTTTCATCCACAATACAAGTGCCGGCCTGCGTGTTAGGGTCCTTGGAGCGCTGGGCGATAATGCCGGCCATCAGCATAAAAGTTTCATCCCAGCTTAAGTAATTAGTCCGTTTTTTTTCCGAGAGATTGTGCTGTTTTTCCATATTTTTTGAGAGTATACCCCCACACTCATACATGAGTGTGGGGGTAAAAAATAAAGGTCCTTAATAAAACCTCCTTGTTGTTTGCTGTGGATAAGACAGATTTCTTTTGGTCTCAATATTTTAACAAATTAAAATCAAAAAAGCAAAAAACAAAAATATGGGCTTTCGCCCATATTTTAATATCTTAAAATTTAAAACTTATAACTGGTTTACAACTGTACCTTTATCCCCGGCCCCATGCCCGAACAAATAATAACCTTTTGCAAGTAGGTTCCTTTGGAACTTGCCGGTTTGGCTTTACGGATTGCCTCGAGCGCGACTTGAAAATTAGTAATCAGCTCTTCATCGCTAAAGGAAACTTTGCCGATAATGAGATGGACATTGCCGCCGGCGTCGTTTTTAAATTCAGTTTTGCCTTTTTTAATTTCGGCAATGGCGGTTTTTATGTCGGTAGTGACGGTTTTATTCTTCGGCGAAGGCATCAACCCCCGCGGGCCTAAAATTTTTGCCGCCGGCGCGAGCGTTTTCATCATTTCGGGCGCAGCAACCGCAATGTCAAAATCGGTTTTTTTAGTCTCAATGATTTTTTTAATTAATTCTTCGCCGCCGACGATATCCGCCCCCGCGTCTTTAGCGGCCTGTTCGTCACTCGCGCCGACAAAAGCCAGAATAGTTTTTGGTTTGGCTGCATTTTTCGGCAGGGTGATAAAGGCGCGCACCTGCTGTTCGCCTTTGCTTGGGTCAATGCCTAAGTTAGCGTGCAATTCAATGTTAGCGTCAAATTTAACTTTAGAAATTTTTTTCGCTAACGCGACCGCTTCCGCAATTGTATAGGATTTATTTTTATCAACTAATTTTTTAAGTTCAGACATTCGTTTAGACATAATCTATTTTTTGTGGTAATAGCGATTATTTTTTAATTTAATCTCCCACAGATTATTATATTAGTTTCTATTTTATCTTAATCCCCATCTGGCGCGCGGTGCCGGCAATAATTTTCATCGCGGCCTCAACATCATTAGCGTTTAAGTCGGACAATTTGATTGCCGCGATGGCGCGCAGTTGCTCGGTCGTGATGGCGCCGACTTTTTCGGTTAGAGGTTTGCCCGAACCTTTTTGGATGTTAGCGTATTTTTTTAGCAGTTCGGACGCCGGCGGTTTTTTCATTATAAAATCATATTTACGGTCTTTATAGACGGTTATTTCCACCGGAATCAATTCGCCCATTTGGTTTTTCGTTTTTTCGTTAAAGCGGGTGCAAAATTCCTGAATGTTTAAGCCCGCCTGCCCCAAAGCCGGCCCGATGGGCGGCGCCGGATTGGCCTGCCCGCCTCTGATTTGCAGTTTAATTTTAGTTAAAATTTCTTTCGCCATAATTATATCTTTTTAATTTGCAAAAAGTCTAAATTTACCGGCGTTTCGCGGCCGAACATGGAAACTAATACTTTGATTTTGCCTTTTTCCTGGTCAACTTCCGCTACTTTGCCTTCCATGTTCTTAAATGGGCCGTCCACGATTCTGACTGGCGCGCCGGCAGTAACATCAATAGTGAATTTGGGCTCTTCCACGCCCATCCGTTTCTGCAAATCCTGAATTTCTTTGTCGGAAATTGGAGTGGGAATAGTGCCGGTGCCGATGAATCCGGTAACGTTCGGCGTGTTGCGCACGACGTACCAAGAGTCATCGGTAACCACCATGCTGACGAGAACATAGCCGGGAAAAATTTTTTCTTCCACGACGTGGCGCTTGCCGTTTTTAATTTTTATCTTTTTTTCCTTAGGGATGATAATATCAAAAATTTTATCCTCCATGTCCATCGATTCTATTCTTTGCTTTAAATTACGCACCACATTCTCTTCGTAACCGCTGTAAGTGTGGATGGCGTACCAGCGTTTGCCTAAGTTGGCTGATTGTTTCATACTTCAACAAGTTATAAATTGGCTTGAATTACTGTAAAATTCTCTCCAGCAGCCAGTTAAAAATATAGTCCAAGGCGCCTAAATAGGCGGCTAAAACCAAACTAATGCCGATAACCAGCAGGGTGTAATTTTTTGTTTCCCGGCGCGTCGGCCATGTTACTTTTTTTACTTCTTCAATCGAGTCTTTGATATAAATGCCGATTTTATTAGCAATATCCATAAATATCTAGTTTAAAAAACAGTTCCGAAAGCTTTCGGAACAGTTTTTATTCTGTCCACAGTATATAACAGTTAAAAAAATATGTCAAATTTTTGTTTTAGATATCCAAATTTTGCACGTTTTTAGCGTGCGCTTGGATAAATTTTTTGCGGGGGATTACGTCCGAGCCCATTAAAATGTCAAAGGTTTCATCCGCCCGGGCGGCGTCTTCTACCGCCACCTGCAGCAAGACGCGGTTAGCCGGGGCCATGGTCGTTTCCCAAAGCTGTTCCGGGTTCATCTCGCCTAATCCTTTGTAGCGCTGGATATGGATTTTAGCGGCTGATTTTTTTATTTCCTCCGCTTCCGACAAGCCAACCTCCGCCGCGCTTGTTTCTTCTTCGGCCGCTTCGGCCGTTTCTTCTATTTCGCCGCCGCCTAATTGTTTTATAATTTTATTTTTTTCCTCATCCGAATAGGCGTATTGGGTTTCTTTATTTTTTTTAATTTGATAAAGCGGCGGCTGGGCAATGTAAAGATGCCCGTTTTCTACCAGTTGCCGGAAGTGGCGATAGAATAGCGTCAAGAGCAAGGTGCGGATGTGCGCGCCGTCCACGTCCGCATCGGTCATAATGATGACGCGATGATAGCGAAGTTTGGTTAAGTCCAGCTGTTCATCGATATTGGTGCCGAGGGCAATCACTAAGTTTTTAATCTCGTTATTGGCCAGCATTTTATCCAGCCGCGCCCGCTCCACGTTCAAAATTTTTCCCCGCAGCGGCAGGATCGCTTGGAACTCGCGGTTTCGGCCTTGCTTGGCGCTCCCGCCGGCAGAATCGCCCTCAACGATGTAGAGTTCGCAGTCTTCAGCCTTACGAGACGAGCAGTCGGCTAATTTGCCGGGCAAAGTCATTCCTTCCAGCGCCCCTTTGCGTAAAATATTCGCCCTAGCGGTACGGGCGGCTAAACGCGCCTGCGCCGATAATACGCATTTGCCGATAATGCTTTCCGCTTCCCGCGGATGCTCCTCCAAAAATACGGTAAAGGCCTCGCCAAAAACTTGTTCCACATAATTTCGCATTTCGGCGTTGCCGAGCTTGCTTTTAGTCTGGCCTTCAAATTGCGGGTCGGTTAATTTTACCGAAATAATCGCCGTTAAGCCTTCGCGCGTATCGTCGCCCGTTAAGTTTTCGTCTTTTTCGCGCAGCAGGTTTTGTTTACGGGCGTAGTTATTTAAGACTCGGGTCAAAGCGCTGCGAAAACCCATTAGATGCGTGCCGCCCTCGGGGTTATGGATGTTGTTGGCGAAAGCAAACACCTCTTCGTTGTATTCGTCGTTATATTGCAAAGCCACCTCCACTTTTGAACTATTAATGTCTTTTTCCGCGTAAAAAATAGTTTCGTGTTTAGGAGTGTTATATTGGTTGAGCGCTTTAATGTACGCTTTGATTCCGCCTTCAAAATGAAATTTAAAATTTTTTGGCCGGTGGTTTGGGCGCTCGTCAATGACGCTGATAGTGATGCCTTTGGTCAGGTACGACTGCTGGCGCATCCGGTCTAAAATTTTGCCCCAGTCAAACTCCAACTCGGTAAATACTTGCGCGTCCGGTTTAAAAGTAACGATGGTGCCGGTATCTTTGCAGTTTCCTACCGCGCGCACTTTTTTTTGGGGAACGCCGCGCTTGTATTCCTGCATCCAAACTTTGCCGTCGCGGCGCACTTCCATTTTCATGTATTCAGACAGAGCGTTAACCACCGAGACGCCGACGCCGTGCAGGCCGCCGGAAACTTTATAGCCGCTACCGCCGAATTTACCGCCCGCGTGCAATTTAGTCATTACCGTTTCTAAGGCGGAAACTTTTGTTTGTTTATGGGTTTCTACCGGAATGCCGCGGCCGTTATCGCTAACCTCTACCATGCCGTTAACGAGCATCTTAACGGAAATTTCGGTGGCGTATCCCGCCATCGCTTCGTCAATGCCGTTGTCTACCACCTCCCAAATTAAATGGTGCAAGCCGGCCGCCGCCGTAGAGCCGATATACATTCCCGGGCGCTTGCGTACCGGGTCAAGCCCTTCTAAGACGGTAATGCTTTCGGCGGTGTAATTTGATTTCTCGGTTGATTTTTTAGGCATATTTCAGATTATAGTTTTAAATAAAAAAATGCGAAATTTAAGTGTTAATTTCTGCTACCATTTTAGCATATTTTAATAGAAGATGGAAGTTGACAAAAATTTTATTATATGTTTATATTCTAACAATTGGGTCCGTCCCAATTCCGAGTCCGTCTCGGAAAAACATATCAGGAGGTGTCATTATGACACGCATTATAAGACGCATTGTTGATCTTTTTTGTGATGTTCCTTTTTGGTTTTATTGTGTTTTTTTTAAGTATCTCAAAAGGTTATATGATGATATCGGCTGGGATGACATATACCAAACAACCGCATTAGGATGTTGCGGAGACGATCTAATTGAACAATTAGAGGAGCATAAAATACTGCGCGCCGGCAAAAACGGTACCATCGTTTCTTTTAACCTGCGGCGGCTGCTAATGATAGCCAAACCATACACAGCCGGAATGGTTATCGGCTCGTTTCTGAAGTCTTGCCCCCTTGAGTTGCTAGAGGAATTCGAATGTTACTTTTCCGTGAGAATACCTGCCGAGCGAGGGCAGATCTCGCACTCTCTAGAGGGGCTTAATGATTTGAACAGTAATAAGCGCAAAGGCATGGCAGCGTACCTGATTGCCAAAATGCGCAAACTGTTAAGAAAACATCCCGAACTTATTTCAGAAGTTATTAGTGGCGTTTATTATCGCCACCCCAATCTCGCGGATGAATTAAAAGTTGAGGTGTACTCGACAGGTTACAATGCTTTATGCATATATAACCCTCTCGAGAGATCGTTATAAGTATAGTATAAAAGTTTGGATATCATTACATGGCGCCCTGCCGATGGAAAACACAGCGGGGCGTTTTATTTTGTTACTTCAGTTCTTTATGGTATAATAAATTAGTCAAAAGTCCATTTTTTGACTTTAAGGACTTTATAGATTTTAAGGACTAATGATTATGCCCAAAAAGGAGGAAACGGCAGCGCCAAAATTAAACAACAACTTAAAAAGCTATCAGCCGGTGGAAGGACCGACTAATTGGCAGCTTAGTTTCGGCTTATGGTGGGTGCAACGCCGCGCGTTATTGCGGCGCGTTTTAATTGGCGTAATGGCGGTTGTCAGTCTGCCGTTATTGGCGTATGGCCTTTATGGTTTAGGTTATTATTTTTATCAGGGTATATTGGCGGACAGGCAATTAGCGTATAACTTAGTAACCGCGACGGGCATTACTCATGATTTTATCGTGAGGCGGGGGCCGCAGAATTTAACGATTGGCCCGGTAAATATTTTATCCGGCGCCGGTTCGAGTTACGATTTAGCGAGTTTAGCTTATAATCCCAACAATAACTGGTACGCGAGTTTTGATTACTCGTTTATCATTCAAGGAAAAAAAACGGCCGCGCAGCCCGAATTTATTTTACCGCAAGAAAAAAAATACCTGACGGCGTTTTTGCGTACCGGCGTCCGGACAGCGACGACGGTCGTTTCCCTGACGGACATAAGGTGGCAGCGCCTCGCCGTGAAGGAATCCGAAGACATCGGGCAGACGATAAAAGAGCGCACGGATGTTTCAGTGTCGGACATAAAATTAGACAATTCCGGAGCGGAAAGGGGATTGCCGATAAATTCACTTTATTTTCGGGCGCGCAATAACTCGCCGTATAATTATTGGGAGGCGGATTTTTATCTGGTAGCGCAAGCCGGCGGCAATGTTATCGGCATCAATAAATACCGCTTAGAAAAATTTTATTCGGGAGAAACGCGTACCGTCAATATCCAATGGCCGGCGAAGTTATCCGGCGCGCAAATAACCGTCAGCCCGTCAATTAACATTTTTGACCCCGATAATTACATCGCTTTTGAATTAGGGCCGGGACAAGAAAAATAAAAGATAGTCAAAAGTCCGTAAAGTCCATAAAGTCAAAAGTCACTGAACCTGGATTTTTTATGACTTTATAAACTTTATGGACTTTATAAACTTTATGGACTTTTATGTTTCTTAGGTTATTTAATCATTTTAAGCGATTTGACTGGGTGGTATTCGGTTCGGTTATTTTATTGGTCGCTTTTGGCTTAGCCGTCATTTATAGCGTCGCTTTGGGCAGCGGGGAAGCCAGCCTGCTTAATTTTAAAAAGCAGTTGATTTTTGCCGCGGTCGGGATAATTTTACTACTGCTCGTCAGCTTGGTTGATTTCCATTCTCTTTACGGTTTAAACGCTTGGATTTATGCCGCCGGCATCCTTTCTTTGGTATTGGTGTTATTTTTAGGGGAACCGGTGCGCGGCACGCGAGCGTGGTTTGAATTTTTCGGCTTTAGCCTGCAGCCGTCGGAAATAGTCAAAGTAATAATCGTGCTGTCGCTCGCGAAATATTTTTCCGCCGCTTCTTATAAAATTAATCCGCTGAAACATTTAATCAGCACGAGTTTGATAGTGATTGCGCCTGTCGCCCTGATTTTGTGGCAGCCGGATTTCGGCTCGGCGATGATCATTTTTATTTTTTGGCTGGCTATTTTGGCTATTTTTGGTTTAAGCAGAAAACAAATCGCTCTCATCGCGTTGATAACTTTTTTGTTTTTTGCCTTGAGCTTCTTTTTCCTGCTGAAAGATTACCAAAAAGAAAGAATTTTAACTTTTCTTAATTTTAACATTAGTTCTTTGGACAAAGGTTACAACGTCGCCCAGGCAATCATCGCCGTGGGCGCCGGCCAAATGTTCGGCCGGGGCTTAGGCTTCGGCTCGCAGTCACAGCTTAAATTTTTACCCGAGAGCCAAACGGACTTTATTTTTGCGGTAGTGGGAGAAGAACTGGGGTTTTTAGGGAGCGCGTTGTTGCTGATTTTTTTCGCCGTACTGTTTTTCCGCTTAATCCACTGGGTCAAACGGCTGAATAATAATTTTGGTTTATATATTATTTTAGGCACGATTATTTTGCTTTTTGTGGAGATGTTTATTAACATCGGCATGAATGTCGGCCTCTTGCCGATAGTGGGGATTCCTTTGCCTTTCGTCAGTTACGGCGGCAGTTCGTTAATCGCCAGCTTAATTTTAATCGGCATAGTGGAAAGCGTAGTGATCCATGCCAGGCACAATTAAGCCCTGGCGGCGAGATTGACATTTTAGTCCGGTTAAGATATAAATAAGAATACTTTATATATTTTCTAACCATTGTATTTATGACTCAACTTAAAGCGGCGACGAGAGCCAAAGAAACATCGGTTAATAAACTGCGCGCGGACGGCTTTATTCCGGCAATTATTTACAGCAAAGGCCGGCCCGCAGCCAGCCTGACGATTAACTACATCCAATTTGAAAAATTATACGCCCAAGCAGGCGAATCAAGCTTGGTTGATTTGGTTTTAGACGACGGGCAGAATAAAAAAGTATTAATTCACGACGTGCAACGCGAGCCGGTAAAAGACAAAATAATCCACGTTGATTTTTATGAAGCGGATTTAAAGCAAAAATTAACGGCGGTGGTGGAATTAGAATTTAGCGGTGAAGCGCCCATTATTAAAAGCGAGAACGGCATTATCATTAAGCACTTAAGCGAAGTAGAGATTGAATGTTTGCCCGGCGATTTATTGAATAAAATCGCGGTTGATTTGTCAAGTTTAGATTCTTTTGACGGCGCTATTTACGTAAAAGATTTGCGCGTGCCTGAAGCCGTAACCATACTAAACGACCCGGCAGAAATGGTAGTTAACGTGGCTAAGCCCAAAGAAGAGGAAGAGGCGCCGGTTGAAGCGGCTGTCCCAGCGGAAGGTGAAACCCAAGCGGCCGCCGGAGCTGAAGGCAAAGAACAGCCAGCCGAGGAAGCCAAACCAGCGGAAGGAAAGAAGGAGTAGAAAAATTTACCCCGTGAAATAAATTTTATCCCGCAGTATTGCGGGATAAAATTAAGATTTGAGCAACATACTAAAGACAACCTATGGCAAGAGGTTTATTAAAAATAGACTCAAATCTTATTTCACGGGGTAAAGGAAAATGAAGAATAAAATTTTACAGTTCTTAAACGCGCTTAAAGTTAAAACTGCTTGGTATTGGCAAATAATAACTTGGCCAACGCTGGCAGTTTTAATTTTGGCAATTTTAGCCGGCGGCTCGCTGGGAGCTTTTTGGCTGATAGCCAGCCAAGCGACAAAACAAGACGCGCTGCTGGCGCTTAATTCTGGTCAAAAAAGCATCATTAAAATACTGACTGAAACAAAATCAGCCGTCCCTTCTTATTACGTCCGGCGGCAGATTGACGGCGTTTATGTTGACCCGCAAACGGCCAATAATTATCCGGTTGCCGTGATGATTGATAACGACCCGAACGGAAGGCCGCCAGCCGGTTTAGCGCGGGCCAATGTTGTTTATGAGGCCAAAGCGGAATCAGGCATCACGCGCTATCTGGCTATTTTTGCGGACGGGCAGACGCTGGATAAAATCGGGCCGGTGCGCAGCGCGCGGCCGTATTACATTGATTGGGCGCAAGGTTATAACGCGCTTTACGTCCATGTCGGCGGCAGCCCGGAAGCGCTGGCGCGCCTGCAAAAGGAGCCGACCGTCAATCTCAATGAATTTTATCAGGGCAATTATTTTTGGCGGGCGAATGATTACGCGGCGCCGCACAACGTTTTTACCTCTTCGACTAACATCAACCAGTATTTGGTTAAGATGAATTTAAGCAACGGCGATTATGACGGCTGGCTGTATAAAGACGAAGCCGAACTAAAAGCGCGCGCGACCAGCGATATGGCCGTCAATTTTTCGGTTTATGATTTTTTAGCGCACTGGCGGTATGATAAAGAAAAAAACGAATACGCGCGTTATTTAGCCGGCGTGCCGCATCAGGACGCCAGTCTCGCCTATCCTAGGCAGACGGACGGCACGCCGATAATAGCTAAAAATATTATTATTATGAAAGTATCGGCGCGCGTTATTGACAGCGAGTTGCGCCGGAAAATGGACACAATCGGCTCGGGCAAAGCGTGGTATTGTTTGGATGGCGGGTGCAATATCGGCAAATGGCGGAAAGAAAATAAACAAAGCCGGGAAAAAATTTATGACGAGGGCGGGGAAGAAATAAAATTTAACGCCGGCACGACCTGGATTGAGGTAGTGCAGGAAGAGGGGCAGGTGGCAATTCAGAATTAGGAATGATGAATTTATCAGTAATTCAAAAAGTCGTTCCAATCTGGAACGGCTTTGTTTTTTATATATTTTTAAGTTTATGCTTTCAGCCCGGTATGAACTTTTAATTTAGTAATGTCGGCTTGAAATCGGTCGTGCGCGCCGATGTTAGCAGTAAGTTCTTGTTCAAAAGTCTCATGCTTTTTAGCAAGGCTATCCACCGCAGTTAATACTTTATCAATTTTATCTCCCAATTCTTCAGTAATTTCTCTTTTTAAATCTTTTAAATCATCTTTAGTAGCAAGTATATTAAATTGTTCTGGAGTCAGCGTCATAAATTTATAGTTGTTAATAACTTGAATATCATTGAATATTATTATACAGCAGGTTTGTTTGACCGTCAAAATTTCACAACGGCCGTTCGATCTCGTCCGGCGAGGTCTTTTTTTATCATTACTTTTTTAGCGAAAGAAAATATTTTTTTAATTTTTTTGCTTTGCGTCGGGTCAATTTCGCAAAAGAGAGATATTGAGATATTAGGATATTTGATATTAAATTGTCGAAGTTGGACGGCGAGTTGGCGATAGTATTTTAACCCGTCTGCGCCGCCATTCAGCGCGAGTTTCGGCTCGTGCTTGATGGTTGGGGATTGTTGAATTTGCGCTGGCGTGAGGTAGGGAAGATTGGCAACGATAAAAAAATTTTTAATTTTATAATTTTTAATTTTTAAAAATAATGGCCGTAACAAATTACCGCGGAGAAATTTTATTTTTTTATCAACGCCGTGTAAACGGGCGTTTTGGCGGGCGACCGCGAGCGCGCCAGAAGAAATATCGGCAGCAAAAAATTTTAAGTTTTTACAATATTGCAATTCTTTTGCCAGCGTGATTATGATACAGCCGCTGCCGGTGCCAACATCCACGATTGTCATTGCGAGCGAGTCGCCTTTGGCGGCGAAGCGCGGCAATCTCGTTGTTATTGCGGATGATACCGGGATTGCTTTGTCGCCCCGAGCGGCTCGGGACTCCTCGCAATGACAGAGTACTTCTTCCACCATAATTTCCGTTTCCGGCCGCGGCACCAGCACGCGCTCGTCAATATAAAACGGCCGGCCGTAAAATTCTTTCTCCCGTGTCAGGTAAGCTATCGGCACGCGCCGAGTGCGCTTTAAAATTAACTCATTATATTTTTCCGTTTGCTTTTTAGTAAGCCGCTCGGCCGGATTTGCCAAGAGCCATTCGCGCGGTTTTTTTAAAACATCAGACAATAAAAGTTCCGCGTCTAAATAAGCGGAATTTATTGGAGGAACCTGTAATTTTGGATAGGCCTTAATTAGAGCTTGACTAATTGTCATTTTGGGCGTTTAATAAGAGAAAAGATTGCTCTTTACATTATAGTGATCTTTAAAATTCTTTTTTAGAGAAAGAGGGATAAAGCGATGGAAACAACCAATAACCAAGGAGAGGGAGTAGAAAAAGTATTTGTTCACCGTAGTTTAAATGTTCTTGCCAGCCATAATTTAAGGGTGGTGATGGAGGTAGAGAGCGTATTTGCTTTTTTACAAACATTAATGTTGGAAGTTAGCATCCTTCCCATGCCTGATTGTACTTATGAAGGGCTAAACTTTACCGGAGAGGCGTTCAGAGGCAAGGAAGTAATAGCAACGGTACTGATGTTTTTAGAGGATAATAAAGGCATTAAGATAACAGCTGATGCTCCGGAAGAATTATTAGATGATTTGGTGTCTTTGAATTTTAAGTTGCAGTTTAATCCTGATTTTTTTGCTGAAGATTCTGATAAAGAAGATACCCCTCTTTTTCAAGGGGTGATTAGTATCCCAGACTCTTTGCCTGAAAATGACGGCGGGAAGGCCGCAGAATATGATGTAAACATCACCTTCACCGCCGCATGCACTCTAAGTTTGTTTGATAAGTAATTAGATAAGTAATTAATTTAAATCTTGGCGTAGCTCTTCAATCATGCCGCCCAGACCCCCGTTCAAAATCGTGGTGATGTTATGCCACGATTTTTTTATCCGGTGATCGGTAATGCGGTCCTGCGGAAAATTATAAGTGCGGATTTTTTCGCTGCGGTCGCCCGATCCGATTTGCTGTTTTCGCTCCGCCGATTCTTTTTTTTGCCGCTCCTCTTCCAGGTGAGCGAGAATGCGGGAGCGCAGAACTTTCATAGCTTTAACTTTGTTTTGCTGCTGGGACTTTTGGTCCTGGCAACTAACGACCGTGCCGGTAGGCAAGTGCGTAACGCGCACCGCCGAGTTAGTGGTATTTACCTTTTGCCCGCCCGGTCCGGAGGCGGCGTAAGTGTCAATTTTTAAATCTTCATCTTTAATTTGCACCTCAACCTCTTCCGCTTCCGGAAAAACAGCCACCGTGGCAGTGGAAGTATGAATACGCCCGGCTTTTTCCGTTTCCGGCACGCGCTGGACGCGATGCGTGCCGGCTTCGTGCTTTAAGGCGCCGTAAGCGCCGGCGCCAGTCACTTCAAAGATAATTTCCTTAAATCCGCCGATGCCGATGCGGTTAGAGTCAAGAATAGCCATTTTCCAGCCCTGCTTTTCGGCGTATTTAAGGTACATGCCGTAAAGGTTGCTGACGAAGAGAGTTGATTCGTCGCCGCCCGCGCCGGCGCGGATTTCCACAATCGCGTTTTTTTTATCCAGCGGATTTTTCGGATGCAACTCTTCTTCCAGGCGGTTAGTTAATTCTACTTGCCGCTGCCGCAACGAACGCAGTTCCTCTTCAGCGAGCGCTTTCAATTCCGCGTCTCCTTCTTTTTTAATTATTTCTTTATTGCCGGCAATATCCGCCGAGAGCTTCTCCAACTTCACGATTAAATCAACTAAATATTTAGTGTCGCTGTATTCTTTATTGAGCCGGCTCAATTTTTTAGTATCGGAAAAATTAGCCGGCTCGTTTAGGTCGGCTGCAAGTCGTTTTAGCTTTTCTTTAATGTCTTCGTACATACTTGCCTCACTGTCATCCTCGCGCAGGCGGGGATCTCGTAGAATAGGCGATATTGCTTCGTCAGCGGGATTCCCGCATGCGCGGGAATGACAATTAAGTGAATAAAAATAATGAGTTCCGCTAACTTTATTGTACCATAAACGGTACAACTAAGTAACAGCACTCATTATTTTAATGACGTTATTTTTTATTGTCTTCGGCTAAATCACTTGGTTTAATTTTAACCGTCACTTCTTTCTTTTCTTTTTTGGCGGCTTTGGCGGCGCGTTTGGCTTTTTTGCCTTTACGGCCGGCTAAGGCCGCTTTACTTACGGATTTGGCCTGGAACTTCTCGACGCGGCGGGCGGTATCAATTAACTTTTGCTTGCCGGTATAAAAAGGATGGCAGGCGCTGCAGATTTCAATTTTTAGCTCCGGCAAGGTTGAACCAACCGTAAAAGAATTGCCGCAGACGCAAGTTACTTTACTTTCCGGATAATAAGCGGGATGGATGTCTTTTTTCATAATAGAAGTTGTTTTGTGCGCACCTAAACGCATAAGCGATCCTTTAATGCGAATAGATTGTACGGACTTACATTGTTATTTTAATAAATGCGAATGCCGCAAATTGCTAATTTCGCGAATAATTTATACTAAAATAAAGACTATCATAAATTATTTTAGTTGACAAGGGTTGACTTTTTTCGCGATGTGTTTTAAAGTGTAAGCATAATTTATAAATCTCTCACGCCTCATAAATCCCACACCTTAATTTTAAGGTGTAGGGATAAATTTCCTTGCCTTGCTGATTGCAGGGTGGCAGAGGCGGAGGCAAACTTGTGAATTATTTCACAGGGTAAAGGAAACTAAAACTATGGTAAAGATCCCTACTTTGGAAGAGATGCTCAAAGCGGGCATGCACTTCGGGCACCGCACGAGCAAGTGGCACCCCAAAATGGCGCCTTTTATTTTTGGCCAAAGGGCGGGCGTGCATATTATTGACCTGCAAAAAACGCAAGCGATGCTTACCGAAGCGCTCGAATTCGTCAGCCGCATGGTCGCGGAAAATAAGACTATTTTGCTCGTTGGCACCAAGGACCAAGTGCGCGCGCCGGTCGCTAAATTAGGCCTGGATTTAGGGCTGCCCTACATTAATAATCGTTGGCTGGGCGGCACGCTGACTAATTTTTCGGTAATAAAGCGGCTGATCAAAAATTATCTTGATTTAAAAGAAAAAAAAGAAACCGGCAAACTGACTAAATACACTAAAAAAGAGCAGTTGGAATTTTCCCGCCAAATTGCCAAATTAGACAGAATGGTCGGCGGCATCGCGAGTTTAAAAAAGTTGCCGGATGTTATTTTTATCTGGGACATTAAGCACGAGCGGACGGCGTTAGCGGAAGCGAAAAAGAAAGGCGTGCCGGTGGTCGCCGTTTGCGACACTAACGTTGACCCGACGGGCGTAAAATACGTAATCCCCGGCAACGACGACGCCACCAAAACGGTAAAGCTCGTTTTAGATTATCTTCGCCAAGCGATTAGCGAAGGAAAAGCGCAGGCAAAGACAGCGAAGCCGGCAGAGAACGGACAAGGGGCAAAGAAACAATAAAGCAAAAAATAAAGAAAACAAAAGGAAAATGTTATCAGAATTTTTAATTTTTACTGTATGCCAATAACAATGGAAAACATAAAATTTCTTCGTGAAAAGCACGGGGCAAGCATCTCTGACTGCAAAACGGCGCTGGAAGAAAGCGGGGGAAATTTAGAGCAGGCAGCGGAAATACTGCGTAAAAAAGGCATAATTAAAGCGGCTAAGCGCGCTGACCGCGAAGCGGGCGAGGGCGTTATTTTATCCGGCATAAACGAGGCGGCTACGGAAGGGTATATGGTGGAGGTAAATTCAGAGACTGATTTTGTGGCGCGCAATGAACAGTTTCAAAATTTTGCTCGCCAAATTTTTGAATTGGTAAAAAATAAAAAGCCGGCGACGCTGGCGGAATTGCTGTTGCTGCCGCTTGCTGGTTCAAGCGTGAGAGAGCGGATAGAAAGTTTAAGCGGCGTCATCGGAGAAAAATTAAACGTTAAGAGAATGGCGGTGATAGCCGGCAATACGGTCGCTAGTTACATTCACGCGGGCGGTAAAATTGGCGTTTTAGTCTCTTTAGATAAACCGAATCAGTTAGAGTTAGCTCAAAATTTAGCAATGCAAGTTGCGGCCGCTAACCCCAAATATTTAGATATTAACGAGGCGCAAACCAAAGGAGCCGAGGAAATCGCGAGCGAGAAAGAAATTTACGGCGAGCAGTTAAAAGCCGAAAACAAGCCGGAAAGCATGCGGGATAAAATTATTGCGGGCAAACTGCAGAAATATTTTCAAGAAGTTTGTTTAATGGAGCAAGAATACGTTAAAGACGACAAGCGGAAAGTGAAAGAAATTTTGGGGGAGGTGAAAGTAACGGAATTTGTCAGGTATTCTTTATAATTAACGTATCATTGGCTATTGCTCAATTGAGTGATAGCCAGTTTTTATTTTTTTCTTCACTTATGGTATAATTATGGCAGTTAATTATTTTACCACTTTATATGTTTAACAATTTTCTTACTAACAAAAAAACAATCCGCGTGGCCATTAACGGCTTTGGCCGCATCGGCCGCAATACTTTTAAAGTCTTGCTGAACAATGAAAACGTAACCGTCGTCGGCATTAATGATTTAACCGACCCTAAAACGCTAGAGCATCTTTTACAATACGACAGCGTTTACGGCCGGTACGACAAAAAAGTTTCCAGCACGAAGGATTCTTTAACGATTGCAGGGCAAAGTTACCCGGTGTTTGCCGTTAAAGAGCCGCAGGAATTGCCCTGGAAAAAGTTGGCGGTGGATGTGGTGTTGGAATGCACCGGCCGGTTTAGGGACAAAGAAAGCGCGCTGCTGCATTTAAGCGCCGGCGCTAAAAAAGTGATAATCAGCGCGCCGGCTAAAAGCGACGAAATCAAAACGATTGTATTAGGAGTGAATGAAAATAAAATTTTTAAATCAGACAAGGTTATTTCTTTAGCTTCCTGCACCACCAACGCGTTAGCGCCCGTTTCCGCCGTTATCAATAAAAGTTTCGGCATAAAAAAAGCGGTGATGACGACCACGCACGCTTATACCTCCGACCAGAATTTAGTCGACGGGCCGCATCAAGACCTGCGGCGCGCGCGCGCGGCCGCGCATAACATTGTGCCGACCACGACCGGCGCCGCCATTGCCACCGCCAAAACCATTCCGCAGCTGGAGGGAAAATTTGACGGCTTAGCTTTGCGCGTCCCGGTAATTTGCGGCTCAATCGTGGATGTCGTATATGTCGTCAATAAGCCGGTAACCGTTTATAAAGTAAACGAAGCCCTGCGCAAAGCGAGCGGCACGGCGCGCTTAAAAGGCATTTTAGCCGTTACCAATGAGCCGCTGGTTTCTTCGGATATCATCGGCAATCCCGCGTCAGCTATCGTAGACTTGCCCTTAACCAAAGTCATCGGCGGCGATTTAGTTAAAGTAATCGCTTGGTACGATAACGAGTGGGGATACAGCAATAGGTTGGCGGAGATGGCGGAGATGTTTGGCAAATGATAATAATATGTCATTGCGAGGAGTCCCGATCCCGAGTTCTCGGGACTCGGGGCGACGAAGCAATCCCATTAAAATTTTTGTCAGTAATTTTCATATGTTTTTTAAGAAATCACCCAAACCGGTTGAGTCCACTCGCGTCGTTATCATTGGCGCCGGCTTGGTTGGCGCTACCAGCGCGTACGCGATAATGCTGCGGGGCATCGCATCCGAAATCGTTTTGATTGACATTGATAAAAATAAATGCGCCGGCGAAGTTTTAGACCTGCAGCACGGGATTTCTTTTTTATCGCCGGCTAAAGTTTGGGCCGGTAGTTACGCCGATTGCCGCGATGCCGATGTAATAGTTATCACCGCCGGCTTAAAACAAAAAGAAGGGCAAGCTCGTTTGGAGCTTGCGGTTGCCAACAGCAAAATCGTTGCCGAGATTACGCATAAAATTATTAAATATACTAGCGAAGCCATTATTTTGATGGTAACGAATCCGTTGGATGTATTAACTTATGTCGCGTATAGAGCCTCGGGATTGCCGGCTAATCAGGTGTTCGGCACCGGCACTGCTTTGGATTCCTCGCGCTTTCGTTATTTACTGGCGCAATCTTTGGGCGTAGCGGCCGAGAGCGTGGGCGCGTATTTAATCGGCGAACACGGCGACAGTTCGGTGCCGGTTTATTCGCACGCCAACATCATGGGCGGCAAACTTGCCGTTTTTCCTAAGTATAACAAGCAGGCGGTACAAGCCGCCTATCGGCAGACTAAAAACGCCGCTTATGATTTAATTTGTAAAAAAGGAGCGACTTATTACGCGATCGCGCTTGCGGTAGCGCGGATCGTGCGGGCGATTTTATATAATGAAAACCATATTTTTCCGGTGTCGGTTTACTTGAGCGGGCAGTACGGCATCAGCGATGTTTATCTGTCTTTGCCGGCGGTAGTAAACCGCCGCGGCGTCAAAGAAATTTTAAACATTGAATTGTCTGCTTTGGAAAAAAAGCAGCTGCACCAGTCAGCTAAAGTAATCCGCGCCGCGATTGACAGTATTAAAATTTAAAACGTTAATTAAAATATAAAAAAAGAAAAGCTCTGGGTGAAGCAGAGCTTTTTTGTATTGACGAATCAATATTTTTTTCTTATGATTAGCGATAAGTGCAGGACAATTAGCTCAGTTGGTTACCCGCCGCGAGCTGCGCACGCAGGCGGACACGCCTAGCTACCCGTCGCAAACTGCGTAAGCAGACAGGGCTGCTGGCGGGGAGCATTGCACTTACTCCTTTAGGTATAATATGGGTGGCTAGCTCAGTTGGTTAGAGCGTACGGTTCACATCCGTAAGGTCACAAGTTCAAATCTTGTGCCACCCACCTTAACTTGAAAAAGAAGCAATGGCTTCTCCTTCTGTCGCATAACAAGGGAGAATTTTATCAATGTTGTTTCTTTCTAAGACAGCTTTCGGTTCTGGCTGAAAGCCAAAAAATTTCATTTGCATCCCATTTTGTTTTGCTTCTTTAATAAGATGCGTTAAGGTACCGCAGCCGTAAGAAATAATTGCCGACACTTCATTCATATCAATAATAACTTTTTTCCAGCCAGCCGTCAGTAGGATGGCAAGGTAGTGTTGCAACGCATTGGCATGAGCTGGGTCTAAAGGTCCATCCAACCGTAAAATAACTATATCCCCGAGCTCTTCCATCGGTATTGGATGCATGTCAATTTCCTTTCTTGATAATTTTATCATGATAATACTTGTTTCGATAAAAGATTCAATACAGAAACATTAATCACTTCCTTTATATCCCAAATAAAGAAAGGAAAGAGCGGATAATGGGTTAAATTTTCCTTTAACTCGATTAAAGAGTTGGCTTGAATTATCGTGGCTGTCCCGCCAGTCTTAATCTCCCAAAAAGAAATCAATTTTTCCTCCTCCCATAATTTTTTCAATACAACCATAGCTTGCTCAACTAAAGAGCCATAGTGCATTCTGCTGACGCTCGCTGGCAGTAGTTTTGGTTTGGCAATGAGCAAAAATTTCATTGACTTTTCCTCCTTTGGTCGCAGTTTCGCTTACCTAAAGATTTGCCTAAAGATACTGATTTTTGTATAGTTAAATTAGGATTTTCAGACAAAGCATTATATTATACTTATTGGATTAGTTTTGTAAAGGGCGTAAATAAATAATATGACTATTCCTCAACAAATACAAGTTATTTTAGAAAAATTAGAGCAGACAGGATTTGAAGCGTACTTAGTCGGCGGTTGCGTGCGCGATTTGCTAATGAATAAAGCGCCAAAAGATTGGGACATAACGACCAACGCGCGGCCGAAGCAGATTATAAAAATTTTTCCGGACGCTAAATACGAAAATGAATTCGGCACGGTTTTAGTTAAAATTAGCGAAGAGGAGCGAGAAGAAAATTTAAAGTATGTTGAGGTTACGACTTATCGCTCCGAACAGGGCTATTCGGACCGCCGGCATCCGGATGAAATAAAATTTGAAGACAGCTTGGACAAAGATTTGGAGCGGCGGGATTTTACGATTAACGCGATGGCGTCTACTACCTCTCCCCTAACCCCTCTCCTTAGAAAAGGAGAGGGTTGGGGTGAGGTCGCGGTTATTGATTTATTCGGCGGGCAAAAGGACATTAAGCAAAAAGTTATTCGGGCGGTAGGGGAGCCGGCGGACAGGTTTAAAGAAGACGCGTTGCGGATGATGCGGGCAATCCGATTAGCGGTAGAGCTTAATTTTGAACTTGAGCCCAAAACGGCAAGGGCGATGGTAAAACTTGCCGGCGCGATTAAGTTCGTATCCAAAGAAAGAGTTCATGACGAATTGGTAAAAATTTTACAATCCGATTATCCGGCGGAAGGGATGTTGCTTTTGCACCAGACAAAACTCTTGCGCTATATTATTCCGGAGTTAGAGGAAGGCGTGGGAGTGGCGCAAAATAAGCACCATCCCTATACGGTTTTTAAGCACGCGATTGAATCCTTGCGTTACACTAAAAATAAATTTTATCAGGTGCGCTTGGCATCGCTGCTGCACGATATCGCTAAACCAAAAACCAAGCGCGGGCAGGGAACGGACGCCACTTTTTATAACCATGACTATGTCGGCGCGAAGATGGCGCAGCGCATTATGGAACGGCTGAAATTTTCCCGCGACGACATTGAGCGCGTGGTGAACTTAGTGCGCCATCACATGTTTTATTATAATGTCGGAGAAGTGACGGCGGCGTCGGTGCGCCGGCTGATTAATAAAGTCGGCCGGGAAAACCTGCAGGATTTGATTGATTTGCGCGTAGCGGACAGATTAGGCAGCGGCACGCCCAAAGCGATGCCGTACAAGTTGCGCCATCTGCAGTATATGTTTAAGAAAGTACAAAACGATCCCGTGTCGGTGAAAATGCTAAAAATAAACGGCGATGATTTAATAAAGATTTTAAAAATAAAGCCTGGACCGAAAATCGGCGCCATCTTGGACGTACTTTTGTCAGAGGTGCTTGAAGATGCCGAATTAAATACTAAAGAGTATCTGGAAAAAAGAAGCAAGGAATTGAATAAATTGGAATTAAACGAGTTGCGCGGCAAAGCCAAAATAGTCATTGAAGAAAAAAGAGAGCAAGACGATAAAAAAATAAAAGAGGAGTTTTGGGTTAAGTGATAAATAAAAGGGAAAAATTTATGTCCAAAAAATTTCGTTTTTTAGAGAATGTTTATCTGCTGATTTTACTGTTAATTTTTATCGGCATTACTTTAACGCCCTATATTATCGACAGCGGTTTTTTATTTTTACCGGAAGAGGCGGCAGAAGGAACGGCGATTATTTTATTGTTTATAGCCGGTTATTTTATGATGCTGCTGTATCGCCAGCAGGCGGCCAGAAATACGGAATTGATGGCGCAGTTAGAAACGGATAAAAGTAATTTAGAAAGCCGGCTGGAAGAGATGTTTAAATATATCGGAGCACTCAATGTTCAGATAGCCGAAATGCGCTCGATGTTTTCCGATATTAAAAAGTATCCGGAAAGTAAGCAGGATTTTAAATACATTTTAAAATTTTTAGCGGACAAAGTTTTAAGCATTGTGCCTGCGAATTGGGTTGTGCTGCGGGTTGTTGATTTAACAAATCAGCAGACTTTAACCGAGTACAGCGCGGCGCGCGGCGAAACAGCCGTGTTATTGAAACACAGCCTGGATAATAACGGTTTAATTAATAAGCAGGCGCCGGCCGGCCAGGATATTTTTTGTTCCGAGCAGGATAATTTAAAAATCAAATCTTTCTGCGTTATTGATGAATGCGCCGTCAGCCGAGAGCAGAAGATGTTTTTAAAAGTTATTGCCAACCAGCTGGAAATGTTGTATGTTATTTTTACTTCTCTAAACCAAGCTTAAAACATCAGATTTACCCATCGCTTATTTCAGGGGCCTATGGTCTAGTGGTATGACGCGGCATTCGCATTGCCGAGACGCCAGTCCGATTCTGGCTAGGTCCACAACCAGTCCAGATTTATGATTTTAGATTGAAAATGCAAATTTAAAATTAAATATAAAATTTACGGGGCGTGGTATAACGGTATTACGCACGCTTCGGGTGCGTGTAATCCGGGTTCAATTCCCGGCGCCCCGACATAATGATACTTTCCGACTTGTTCGCGGAATTAGCGCGCTCGCTTCGCTCGCGCGCAAGCGAAATTTTTTCCTGTTTTTCCGCTAAAATCAGCCATTCAGTTTTCCACTCCCACCCCACCTGCTTATCCAGCAGGCGGCGGTTCGTTCCAATTTTTTCCGCAAAAGATTTTATCTCCATAAAATCTTTAGATAAAGCAAGTTTTCCGGCGTGGTTTGCGTCTTTGAGCCACTCTCGCATTGGTTCAATCCAATTGTTTCCCCGCCTGCCTACGCCTATCCAGTTTTTGTTGAGATTAGACAAATTTTTACCACTAACATTTTTATTCACACTATTCCACAATAACGGCATTGGCGGGCAGGCCTTTCGCCAAAATCAGACTTTCCTTAATTAATGTTTTTATGCCTAATTTACAAAAAGAATTCCGCGAACGCATTTCCGGCTACATCATCGGCGCTTTTGGGCTGGCGGCGGACTACGGCGACAGTTTAGATTTTGACGCCTATATGTCTTTTGCCGACATTTCGCTCAGCGTTGGCTGGGAGCTAAATGAATACCTGTCGCTCGGAGCGGCGTTCAAGACGGTCTATGGCGATACGGACTTGCGTATGCCGCTGTTTGACCCGACCGGTGCGGCTCTGCTTGGCCTGACCACGACCGAAGCCAACGGTTTCGGCTACGGCTTTCAAGTCGGCGCGCTGTTTCGCTATGCTCCGTTTAAGCTCGGTTTGGTTTATTCACCGTCAATTAAAATTTCTACTGACGGCAAGACTAACTTTCCGGCCGGATTGGGCATTGCCAGCGACAATATGTCCGCCAACATCTATCAGTCGGAACGGTTCGGCGTCGGCGTCTCTTGGCAGGTGCTGGATGAACTGCAAGTCGGCTTGTCGTACTTCCGTACGGACTACGGAAAAAACGACAAAGTCGCCGTTCATTATGACAACCTGCCCACAAATATTTTGGACTTGGGCTGGGGAACGGTTGATGCGGTGCATGCCGGACTGGAATACGAGCCGGACGATGTCTGGACATTACGACTCGGCGGCGCCTGGATGAACGCCGGCACGCCGGATTATCCGCCGCCGTCTATTCCGGACGCGGAAGGATGGATTGTTACCGGCGGAGTCGGTTGCCGAGTTGCCAGAAATACCTATCTTGACGTCGGCGCCGGTTACTATTTTGCCGACCGCCGTATCCCGGTCGGCGTGCGCAACATTGGTGCCGGAGACGTTGATCTGAGCGGCTGGATGCTGGGTATTGGCATTCGGCAGGAGTTTTGATTTACGCAAGAAATAATTCAAGGCTGATATAGTCACAATGTCGACAATATTAGCCTTTTTTATATTCTTGCATTATATCGAATTGACTTTTTTATATATTTCCCCTAGTCTAACAGTATAGGTCGCTAATGCACCTATAGATCTTTTTATCAAAGGAGATTTATCATGCAAGATCCCCACCATCATTCGCGCTATTCGTTAAAAACTGATCATGAAAGTGGCCATCAGCATTACATTATTAGTGAAGATTTGTATCCTTTAATGCAAACATGGTCCGAAAAAACTCAGTTCATAGTACCTGATAAAGAATGGTTCGCTCGAAATCATCAATATTTGCGTGAGGCTGTAAACAAAGTATTAAATACCGGAACAAAGATATACATTATTGATTCACAGCCGTATCATTATATTGTCAGCGCACTCCAACCCATGATTTACGATTTTATGGGTAAAGAGATTGATTTTGATTCGGTTATCTCTTTAGATAAGGTGTACCCTTTAGCGTTGAGTTGTAAGGTCTTCTCTCTGCACATAACTCGCGGTATTGACGGCCATGGCAGAGACCTAGGTCGTCAGGTATATCCCCATACACCACCACTGGAAACGCAGATTAGTAATTTTCAAAAAACTGTCAGCGGTTTCAATTACAACGTGGTTGTGGTTGACGACGGCATGTGGACTGGCAACACGATGCAGTGGGCGCTACAAACTTTGAGAGAACATCATTACACAGTCGTCGGTGTCGTTGTAGGTCTATGCATTAGAAAGAGAGGGAAAGTTACTGATTTAGAACTGCCTCATCACAAAATATGCGCGGTGCAGACGTATGAATCTGACAACCGACCCGTGTTGGATTGGGTATGTGAGCGTGATTTTTTCCCCGGCATCCCTTTCGGGGGAAGAACCGTCTTTGATAATCAGCTGTCATCAATTTTTTTACCGGAACAGCGTAAAACTATCGGTGCTTTCTACACGGAAGATCCACAATGGCTTCAGGAATGGGCATCTATTAAAGATATGAACGGAGAATTCAGAATTTTTTGTATTCATCGAGCCATCTCACTGTTCTTGGAAATTGAACGGTTGTCGGGACGAAAAGTTTATTTGGGAGATTTAGACCGTATCCCACTCTCAATAGCGCAACAACGACCTAATTTGATAAAAACGACTGTGGTCGAAGCACTAGAGAGTATGGGCAGTAGTTTGGTCTAGTGTATAACTGGTTTTTTTTATGCTAACAACCCCTCCTGTATTGTGTTAATAGGAGGGGATTTTTTTCAAAAAAAAGACAATGATTACTATATTTCATCATTGTCATTCGGCGGACACATACATGTCCGCCGCATCACCGGATAAGTGATTCAAGGTACGATACAAAAGGATTGCTGTTACACGGCGCCCCGAACGGCAGGCGCGGCAGGTCGCCGCATTTAACGGTTGCATGTGACGCTTCTTCAATAGCGCGCCAGAGCGTAACGTTTTGTCGCAAGCAAAACTGTGAGAACGCATCCGCGTGCTCGGGTGGTACGGATGCCCACTCACACGGTTTTCCAAATGGAAAAAAGTACGGCGCGCCGGTATTATGAGACTGCGCAACGACATGGCGTCCGCTTAAAGGCAAACCAGCGTAGAAATCTCGTTCGCAAATTTCGTCAATCACCGCTGGGTAGCGGTACGTCGCGTGTACGGGGATACCGCGGGCGGTGATTTTTTGTTCACCCTCGCCGATAACAATCCCGGCTATAACCGCACGTACGGCAATGCTGTGTGCGGCGCACAGCTCAATGAGCCTCATTATGCCGTTACCAGAAAAGATAACATCGTCCACCAGCGTAATCTCACGAATCCCCTGTGTGGTGAGCGCTTGTACCTGCGCGGTGAGTGGCGCGCTGTCGTACCGCTCGATTTCGCCGCAGTCGTGTAGTGTTGTATCAACGCTACGCGTCATGTCAATATGACGTTCACATTGCATATACAACCGGTCAAGAGACACAGGTGCTAAATCTGATTGCTCTACCATCTCCCGTATGCCGTCACGTATATGTGCTGCCGTGATCACCTCAACTGCATTAATCCCAAATATTTTTTGCAGTTGCCATTTTAGACCACTTCTTAAATCAGCGATAGTGTCTTCAGATGGCAGAGAAAAACCGTTGACCGTAACTAATTGCTTCAGTACAAGCTCCAAATCTTCTGATACTACATACTTTAACATGTCGTATTCCTCCCTGTATTTTTTTGTATTCAAAATGGTGAAAAGACCAAACAAAAAATCCCTTGCTTAGAAACGGAAGGGATTGCACTAGCGTCAAATAGTATTTTTTACGCTACGGCAATGCCCCGTTTTGGTGGGTGTGGTGATGTGTTTTGTTCAGCGCCACACGGTAACCGCCAGTGCCATTCTTAAGCCACTTAGAAATGCGTGCCACGGTCGTAGAACTCAAACCGGTTTTTTTAACAATAGATGTATAGGGTATGTTTGCATTCAGTAATTGCGCCGTCTGCCAACGTTTTCCGAATTCAACAATCTCATTTTCAGTCAATAAATCTCGTAAAAAACGTTTCATGTCCGTCGTATTTTTGAGACTCAACAGAGCGACAATAAGATCATTTGTATTTTTGTTATCCCACTTTTCCATGTGTTTGACTTTATTTTAATAAAGTAGTAATATTATATTATATTTTTTTGCAAGATATGTCAATACCTTATTTTTATACTAATACTAAATAAAATATATGAAGAAAAAAATAAAACAAAGTATCTTTGGTAACGTGAAGAGACGATATCAAATAGGCGTTATGGGCTCCATGGCTGACTTACGGTATAGTAAGAGAATAGAAAGTATGGCCGAAGCAGTCGGCCGTGCTGTTGCGCAAAACAATTGTATTATGATATATGGAGCTGAAAAAGACAGTGATTCGCTTTCAACTGCGGCTCTCCGCGGGGCCAAACAGGCAGGCGGACTAACTGTCGGCGTTACCTATGGCAAGGGGAAGACCATTTGGGACAAAAGAGGAGATACTGATGTTATCATCTGTAGCGGCCTTGAGCGCGGCGGCGGACGGGAGTTTGTGTTGGTGAATAGCTGTGACGGCATCATCGCTATTTCCGGCGGTTCCGGGACAATGAATGAAATGCTGGTCGCGTATCAATTGAATATACCCATTGTGGTATTGAAAGGCACTGGTGGCTGGGCCGATGCCATGGCCGATAAATACTTTGATAATCGCAAACGGATGAAAGCTATCCCGGCACGAACTGCAGCTGAAGCAGTAGAAAAAATAATAACTTTAGTAAAGGAATATGAACAGAAATAAAAAGAAAAAGTTGATTATTTTTGATATGGACGGCACGTTATATGCGTTTAAGGAGGGGTCTTTTGCGAAATCTGCATTGAAAAAACAAGTGCTTGAAAATGCTAAAAATTACATTGCCAATGTTTTAAAAAAATCAACGACGGAAGCTGAAAATATTCTAATGGGTATAGAAAAAAAATATGGCGAAAGCATCAGCATAGCCATGGAAAAAGAGTTTGGCATTAACCGGTATGACTACTTTAATATAGTGTGGAATATACCGGCGGAGCGATTTATTGATTATAATCCAGAATTAAAAACATTTTTATTGAACATAGCGCAAGAATATGATTACGTGCTTGTTTCTGACGCGCCAAGTGTATGGGTTAACAATGTCTTACAGATGTTGGATATTCGTGATATGTTTCAAGGTAAAATATATGCGGGAGAGGGTGATAGGAGAAAAGGTCTTTATAATAAATTTCAATATAATATTGCGAGTAAGTTTGGTTGTAAATCTGCGGACTGCGTGGTGGTCGGCGACCAAGAAAATACAGACATTATCCCTGCAAAACAAAACGGTATGCGGACAATCTTAGTCAGTGATAAAACAGAAAGTAGCGTGGCTGACTGTAAAATAAAAGATATTTTTAATTTAAAGGAAACCCTTGAGTATATTTTTTTTAGACCAAACTAACTGATAGAAAGGAGTAGATGATGGTTAATTATGAAGCAATTTTAAGACGTTTTCTTGCAAACAGAGGTGATAGTTCTTTACCAATTGAATCTATGAACGGTTCGTCTGACAATAAGATTTTTCGTGTCGGTGGATATGTTTATCGGTTAGGGAGAGTGGCGGACATTCAGGCTGATGTGATGATTTATAGAAGGTTTTCTAAATGTGGTTGTGTATTTCCTCGTTTGGAGTTGATGGAAAGTGGGAAACATACCGGCGTTGCTATTGTGAAGATGCTTTATTTGGGGCAATCTTTTGAGACTCTATTGCTATCTGTGTCTGACAACAGTGTTGTAGGCAACCTAGTCAAGGTTAATAGAGTTGTTTTAAGAGCTTTGCGTAGTGTCCACAACAAGACCACAAATAGTAATACAAATGTAGTTATCCATGACAATCAGCTTTTTTTTCAAGAGTTGATTACTGCCTTGATGATAAATTTGGGAAAGGCGGGTTTGACTGAAGAAGGATTTAATTTTTTGCGTAAGACTGAAAAAAGTCTAGCACATCTTATCGGACGTACCATGCCTTCGCGAGCGCATAGGGATTTGTCAGTCGGCAATATTATTGTTAGCCAGAACATAGAGGAAGTTCACTTTATAGATCCGCGAGCGGCTGTGCCATATGCAGAAACATCCGAAGCCATAGGCAATGTTGTTATAGACATCAGCGGATACTTGGTTTCTGTGCAACGCAAGGATATGGAAATTCAGCGCAGTAGCCAGTCTATTTCTTTACAGAATATGATAGACGATGTTACCAGTGAGATAAAAGAGTACCAGCGCCAAGAAATTTTTTGTACGGAGTTGCTACATATTTGTACAGTCTTGTGGTATTCGGTCTATGCCGCATGCAAGTGTCCATACTGTACTGCGCCTGAGCGTAGATGGCTCTATGATATCATGGTTGAACGTTTACGATTATTTTTACAAACATAGGAGGTAGTTTATCATGAACAAGAAGGTAATAATGGTAGATCAGGACGGCGTGATTATCAACACGCGGTACCAAATCACGGAAGATGTCCCATCCATAGTGGCGTCACTGCGTAGGCATATGCAGTATTACAGCCACCCCTCAATATATTGTTGCAGAGTGTTTTATTTTTTCCAGGACTTGAAAATTTTTTACTCCCATTGTACGATAGGTGAAACATTATTATGCGTTTTTTTCAAATTACGGAATACCGAAAGGAGTACGTGCTATGAAAACCATGAATGATCCGACAATTATTACCAAACGAGGTGACCGATCTGGCACAACTTTGAGTGTCATGTGCGGCGTGCACGGTAATGAGATTTGCGGCCTATGGGCGGTACGAAAGGCACTTGCGGAAATTATCGTTGAGGCGGGTACCGTCCACTTTATCTTTGCGAACCTGGCGGCCATTGCGCTGGACGTGCGCCAGACGCAGATGAATATGAACCGTGCGTTCAAGCCTGCAGATGAATTGACAGAATCGGAACGGAACAGTTACGAGCGCCATCGCGCCGAAGCGATTATGCCGTTTTTAGCAGAGAGTGAAGTATTGTTGGACATTCACTCCAGTAAATCAGCGGAGAGCATACCCTTTATCATCTGCGAGCCGAACTCGTTTACGGTTGCACAGCAGCTCGCGTTTCCCATTGTGTCGCACGGCTGGGATGCGCTGCACGCCGGTAGCACGGATTATTTCGTGAATCAGCGTGGCGGCCAGGGTATCTGTATTGAGTGCGGACACCATTACGATTCGGCTGCACCCGAGCGTGCCTACAACACGCTGGTTCGTTTTCTTGGGATAATGGGAGCAATTACCATCACAACGTCTAATGTTGCAGCAACCCGGACGAGGTTGGTACGGGCTCACACCATACATCGTGCCGCAGAGTCGTTTACGTGCGTCAAAACGTTCGCTGACTTTGATCCGCTCTGCGAAGGAGATCTCATCGGCTATGATGGCGACAGTGAAGTCCATGCACCCGCAGATTGCATCATCATCTTCGCGCGCAATACGGACAAAGCTGACGGAGAGGCGTTTGTACTAGGCAGTGAAGAGACTGTCGGATAATCTGAGGCGCTATGATGGTCAGGTTGAGTTGGAGAGTGGGGAAAATTGATCCATTCGTTTTATGAGATAAACATACCTTGCCTTTACTGATGTCATTTTTAACCTTATAGTTATAACTATGAGGTTTTTATTTAAGTTTGCAATATCACAAGCATTATTATAGTATTGGTATATAAGTCAAATTAAGTATGCATAAAAAAGTATTATTTATTGCAGGCACTCATGGCGATGAGACAATTGGTACGGCTTTACTGAAAAAAATTTCTAAGCAACGCGATATTGCGGCGCTTTATGATTCAGTGATAGGCAATCCGCGCGCCTGCGTTCAAAATAAACGTTTTATTGAAGCTGATTTAAACAGAGTGGCTCCGGGCGATGTAAACTCACCTATATATGAAGTTTCCCGCGCCTCTGAATTAGTTGAGATGTTTAAAAATTTTGAGTACATTATTGATTTTCATGAGACAAAAGCCAATGACAGAATAGTAATTATTATACCGCGTTTTTGTCGCGAGTCTTTGGCGTTGGCTCTGGCCATTGACATTAGTACTATATTAATTTGGCCGCCGGCTTTGCCTGGCACAGCCGCCGGTCCGTTAACTCAATACGCGCCGTTCGGCATTGAAATAGAATGCGGTACCAAGAATTCATTTAATAAAACTTTAATAAAACTTGAAAAAATTGTTAAAAAATTTTTAGAAAATAAAATTGTACGGGTTAGGGATAATCTTGCGTTGCCGTTGGACGTTATAAAGAAAAAAAAATTTTATTTAGTATACGGAAAAATTAATCCCAACGAAGTAAATGGTGTTGTTCTCCAAGACTTTGGCCCAGTTGACACCGGGCAAGAAAAATTTACCGCGCTTTTATTCGGCAAACACCAAAATTTAAAAGGTTATAAGATGCGCCCTCTTGACAGTCGGGAAGTATTAGATATACTTACTGGTCAGTAAAGATCTTTAACATTATGAATATGGAGGCAAAACATGATGTATATTCGCAAATACCAACCCGCGGATGTGCTGGATATCCAGCGCATTTACCAAGTTTGTTTTTCCGGTCCGCCCTGGAATCAAGAAGTGACCGCAGAAGAGGCGGAATTACGTTGGCAAGAGCACTCTTCTAAAGAGGGTTTTACTTGTTTTGTGGCTGTACATGACCATCAAATTGTAGGCGCGGCTTGGTTTAATGTAATTTCACGTAATGAGCTTACCAAAGAACGCGGTCACGCATTGGCGAACTTTGCGACTTCAATAAATTTAACACCTAAGTTTATTTGGATTCGTGAAACAATAGTTGACCCGGCGTTTCAAGGTCAAGGCATCGCTTCACGGCTTAAAGAGAAAGTTGTTCAGGAAGTTAAGGAACATTTTGTTCCACCAATAATGCTCTTGACCCGTATGCGAGATGATAACACAAACATTGTCCACATTAATGAAAAACTTGGTTTCAAGCGCACGGGGATTAAAGTAAAATCCAAAGCAACGCCAGATTTATTACATGAATACTGGCATCTTGTTTTGAATAAATGTTGAGTGGCTATTTTAGAAAGCACAAATTAACAAAAATAAAGGAGAAATATCATGTCAGCCAAAACAATCAAACCAGACTTACTTGGAGGATTCCGGGACATGTTGCCCGGAGAAGCGATTATGTTCCAAGATATGGTTGCAACCATTCGCCGAGTATATGAATCATTTGGTTTTGTGCCATTAGAAACGCCCGGTATGGAGCGCTGGGACGTACTCACCGGCAATGCCAAGGTGGAGAAAAGCATCTTCACCGCTCGTATCGTGCGCGGCATTGAGGATGAAAAGGTCTCTGATGAAACGTGGGAACAAAGCTATACATTGCGTTTTGATCTGACGGTGCCGCTCGCGCGCGTTGTCGCCGCTTATCCGGACCTGCCCAAACCGTTCAAGCGATATCAACTCGGCAGAGTATGGCGCGGCGAAAAACCGCAGGCCGATCGTTTTCGCGAGTTTTACCAGTTTGATTTTGACACCATCGGCTCAAATTCCATTCTCGCGGATGTGGAGGTTATTCAGGTAATGTATGCGACGATGGTCGCGCTTGGCATTCAAAATTTTGTCATCCGTTTCAACACACGCAAGCTGCTTAATGGCCTCGCCGCGCTTGTCAACTGCCGTGAGCGGGCGAGCGAAATGCTGCGCGTTATTGATAAGCTGGACAAAATAGGCATTGAAGGCGTGCTGGCAGAACTACAGCGCCAGCCGGATAATGAGTATGATGAGTCAGCGCTCGCATTTTCCGCCGAACAGGCAACAGCGGTGCAAAGTTTTTTGGAAATACGCGGAGACAGCGCGCAAGATGTTATCGCACAACTCAAACAGCTTTTTGCAGGCAAATCAAGTACCGGAGAAGACGGCATAAGAGAAATTGAAACTATCGTGGCAACATTGCGAGAGCTAAATATTCCCGAGAAAAATTGGCGTTTTGATTTGTCTGTTGCTCGAGGGCTGGATTACTATACCGGCCCAGTGTTTGAGACAGTATTGACTGATTTGCCAAAACTCGGCAGTGTTTTTTCGGGCGGGCGTTTTGACGGCTTGACCAATCGCTTTATGCCGGACAGCAATATTCCCGGTGTCGGCGCGTCTGTTGGTGTGGACAGGTTACTCGTGGGTATGCAGCAGCTTGAGCTGGCGAAAGTAAAAGAGACATTAACAGATGTGCTCGTTACTATTTTTGATCAGTTAGATACTGCCTTACAGAATGCTTCGTTGCAATGCTGTAACGAGATGCGCAAAGCAGGCATCAATGCCGAATTATACCTTGGCGAGGACCGGACACTGCGCGCGCAGCTGGCTTATGCACAGAAAAAAAACATCCCATTCGTGACTATTATTGGTCCGGATGAGTTGCGTCAAAACAAAGCGCAACTCAAAAATATGTCAAAACGAACACAGCAGGTATTGACAATTAGTGAATGTGTTGCTACAATACGTTCACTAACAAAATAAATTGATCTTTAATGGGTGCGTAGCTCAACTGGCAGAGCGCTAGATTGTGGCTCTAGAGGTTACGGGTTCAACCCCCGTCGTACCCAAGTTTCTTTTTGAAGCGGGAAATTATATAATTTCCCGTTTTTTATATGCGCCAGAATTACCACCATAGTACCAGCCAGTAACCACATACGCCATCAAATTGACCAGCCTGTTTTACACACATATACCAAGATATTATCTATCTTGGTAAAAACCGCCAAATGTGTGTGTAGATTACCTTCGCCATTTGACTGGTTGATAGTTTTTTGTTATATTGTTCATTACTTAAGTTACTGCTTGTTTTTTACAATTTTAGAAAAGGAAACGGGAAATGAGAAGAATAAAATTGGCGCTAAGGTGGTCTTTGTTTATGCTTGGCCTAGTTGGTTGCGGAATGATACTATGGCACCTGCTCGCACAGCAAGTGCCGAGCTTAATCAGTGCCCAGCTAATTAAGTACGGCGGATATTTTTTATCGCTAGAAATTTCCCGCTGGTGGAATCTGCTCTTAGCGATATCTGTTGTCTCGGCAATAATAATGTTTTTTGATGCTGCGGGGGAAAAGTTAAATGATTTTGATATTGGCATGGCGATCGGCTTGCTTATCGGGCCGGGCATAGGCGTAATTATTAGTATAGCCGTTGGGTTATTTATTGTTTTGAGCGCTGATTTTACTACTGGTTTTATTGCTGGTTTAGTATTGGCAGTTATTATCAGCATAATCGCTGGCTTGGTCGTTAGTCTGGGCGCTGGTTGCGCTGCCGGCTTGGGCTTTGGTTTTGGCATTGGTCTCGGGGTTGATTTTTTTGTCGGTTTGTTCATTAGTTTTGGCGCCGGTTTGGTAGCCGGATTAATAACTATAGTTAGTTCGGACTTAGCCGTTATGGTCAGATTGATAGTAAAGTATAATTTATTAGCCAAAATCCGGAAGTGGTTATCAGTCTCGAACTAAATGATTAGTCCGAGACTTTTATTTTTAAAATCTATTGGCTATTTATTTTATTTTTGTTAGACTAGAAAAGTAAATTATAAATAATAAATAGTATATGGACAAACTGCAAAAAGAATTCCGCGAACGCATTTCCGGATACATCATCGGCGCTTTTGGGCTGGTGGCGAGCTTAGCCTGGAACGACGCTATTTCCAGCTTAATCGAAAAAGTTTTTCCGTTTGGCAAAGATACCGTAATCGCTAAATTTGTTTACGCTTTAGTGATGACGATTATTTTAGTGATTATCGCGGCATATTTAGTGAAATTATTAAAGCGAGGCGGCGCCGGCGAGGGAAAGTAATAAAAAATAAATCCAAACACCTTCACCGCCGGGTTTACCCCAACACCAAAATTTGGTGTGGGGGTATTCTGGAAGGTGTATGGATAAAGCATTAAATAGAGCTGGCGTTCTTTTGGACGACAAGCTCTATTTTTGTTATGTTTAAATCATTATGATAGTAATTTTGCACAATATCCGTTCTAATCATAATGTCGGCTCAATTTTTCGCACGGCGGACGCGGCCGGTTGCGCGAAATTATACTTATGCGGCATCACGCCCGCGCCGATAGACCGCTTTGGTTTGCCTAACAAAGCATTAGCTAAAGTCGCTTTGGGAGCGGAAAAAACAGTCGTTTGGGAGCAAGTTAAATCAACTTTAGCAGCGCTGGAAAAATTAAAGCAAGAGGGGTATACTATTATTGCGTTAGAGCAGGATAAAAGAGCGACTTCGTTGTTTAATATAGAGGCGGTACATAAATTGATCGCCGCCAAAAAGGACAAGGTAGCTCTAGTTTTAGGTGCGGAGGTAGGCGGGCTGCCGCCGGAAATTTTAGCGCAAGCCGACGTGATTTTAGAAATTCCTATGCGCGGCAAAAAAGAGTCGCTCAATGTCGCAGTTGCCTTTGGCATTACCGCTTACGCTCTCACCCCAACCCTCTCCCCTAGAGAAGGGGTATAAATAATTACTTTATGTTAGGTAAACATTTAAATATAAAAATTATCGGTATGGTGCAGGGCATTGGTTTTCGTTACGCGAGCGAACAAAAAGCGCAGGAGTTGGGAATAGTTGGTTTTGTCCGGAATGAGCCGGACGGGTCAGTCTACATTGAAGCGGAAGGAGAGGAAGAAGCATTGAACAAGTTTGTCGCCTGGTGCCAGAGCGGGCCGCGGGGGGCGCAAATTAAAGAAGTAAAAGCGGTTAACGCCGCTATAAAAAATTTTCGTGATTTTTTAATTGATTATTAAATAATAAAAAAAGCCCCAGCGATGAAGCCGAGGTTAGTGGTAGCAGGATCTGAAATGATTTCCGAAATTATTGGTTGAAATAATAATTACACACAAAGATCGGGATACTGATTAACATGATGATTATTCCGAACCAAAAAAGGTTTTTAAAAGAATTTTGTTGTTGTTTTTTGATGTCAGCATATCCATAAGTTCTGTCTGTGGATATAGCAGCTATCATTAATTCGGAAAATAATGTCAAGAAAAAGCCAGTAATAGCTAGGGCGCAAGCAAACTTAAAAACAGCCATTGGTGCCATCAGAGTTCTCCTTTTTTTTGTAAAGATGCCGTTAGCTTAAGATTTATTTTTAAATAAGTCAAGTTATGGATTTATTAGAATTTAAGAAACAATTAGAACGGCAAGGAGAAACATATTTGCGCCTTAAAGTCCGGCCAAACGCCGCGGAGACGGCGGTTAAAGACAAAATGGACGACGAAACAGTTAAAATTGATATAGCAGCCAAGCCGGAGAAAGGCAAAGCAAACGCGGAACTGATTAAATTTTTAGCGCAAGAGTTTGCCGTAACTAAAGAAAATATAAAAATTATCAGCGGGGCGGGGGAGAGGGTAAAGTTGGTAAAAATTAAAATATAAATTTCGTGGTGATAAATTAAAACAACGAGATCCCCGCCTGCGCGGGGATGACAGTTAAAGTAAATATGAATGATGGAGTTAAAAAGAAAATTCCTGTGCATGTCGGCCTAATCATGGACGGCAACCGGCGCTGGGCGCGCGAACGCAATTTGCCCCAATTGGAAGGGCATCGGCGCGGCTATGCCAAAATGAAAGAAGCAACCGACTGGTTTTTTTTGCGCGGCGTAAAAGTATTAAGCGTGTACGCTTTTTCGACCGAAAACTGGAGCCGAGCCAAAGAGGAAGTTAGTTACTTAATGGCGCTGTTGGAGCAAGGCATTAAAGAATTGTCGGAAGATTTTAAAAAGAAAGACTATCGCGTGCTTTTCAGCGGACGCTTGGATGAATTGCCCGGAGAGTTGCCGTCCTTATGCGAAGAGGCGATGGAAAAAACAAAAACTAATTTGTCCGGCACTTTCAACATCTGTTTTAACTACGGCGGCCGGCCGGAATTGATTGACGCCGTAAAAAAAATCATTAAGCATCAACTAACCGAAGAACAAATTCACGAAGGAATTATCCGCAAGTATTTGTACAACGGGCAGTTGCCCGATCCGGATATAATAGTGCGCACCGCCGGCGAACAGCGCTTGTCCAATTTTTTGCTTTGGCAGAGCGCCTATTCCGAACTGTTATTTTTTAAAAAATATTGGCCGGATTTTGAAGAAATGGACGTGATTAACATTTTAGACGAATATAATAAGAGGGGGAGAAGATTTGGACAATAAATTTTCTAATTCCTAAGGGGCTTGATTAGAAATTAGGAGTTAGAAATTTATAAATTTTTGTGTCGCAATATAATTCTACAAACTCAAGCGCTCCGTTGGCGGATAAAATGCGCCCTTTGGTTTTGGCTGATTTCGTTGGGCAGGAAAAAATTATTGGGGCAGGAAAAATTTTACGGCTAGCGGTAGAACGGGACCGCGTGCCCTCTATTATTTTTTGGGGGCCGCCGGGTTGCGGCAAAACAACGCTCGCGCGCATCATTGCCAATCTGACGCAGGCGGAATTCGTGCCGCTAAGCGCGGTATCAAGCGGCGTCAAAGACATCCGGCGGGAAGCGGAAGCGGCGGCTAAAAGGCTGCAAGAAGGCAAAAAGACCATTATTTTTATTGATGAAATTCATCGCTTTAACAAAGGGCAGCAGGATGCTTTGTTGCCGCATGTAGAACGCGGCGTCATTACTTTGATTGGCGCGACTACCGAAAATCCTTCTTTTGAAATTATCTCGGCGTTATTGTCGCGCTGCCGCGTTTTTGTGCTGGAAAAATTAACCGCCGCGCATATTAAAAAGTTAGCGGAGCGGGCATTAACTAAAGAGCCAGTATTGCGGAGCATAAAAATTGCGCCGGACGCGTTGCAATATTTAGCCGAAATGTCGGACGGGGACGCGCGCGTCGCGCTCAATGCGCTGGAATTAGCGGCTCAAACCTCACCCCTAACCCCTCTCCTTAGTAAGGAGAGGGGAGTAATAGACAAAAAAATCATTGAAGAAGCGTTACAAAAATCACTTCTGTATGACAAGGCGGGGGAAGAGCATTACAACATTATTTCCGCCTTGCATAAATCAATGCGGGGCGGGAACGCGGATGCGGCGTTGTATTGGCTGGCGCGGATGCTAGAGGGCGGGGAGGACCCGCTCTATATTGCCCGCCGCTTGATCCGCTTTGCTTCCGAAGATATCGGTATTGCTAATTCCTTAGCCCTGCCGCAGGCAGTCGCGGCGTATCAGGCGTGCCATTACATTGGCATGCCCGAGTGTTCGGTAAATTTAGCGCAAGCGGTTGTGTACATGGCCAAATCAAAAAAAAGCAACGAACTGTATGTCGCTTACGGCAAAGCAGCTGCCGATGTAAAACAATACGGCGCTCTGCCCGTGCCGCTGCACATCCGCAACGCGCCAACCAAGTTGATGAAAGAATTAAAGTACGGCAAAGGTTATAAATATTCGCCGGAGTATGATTATCGGGAGGAGCAGGAGTACTTGCCGCCGGAAATTAAAAATCATAAGTATTTTAATTTATGAAAATCGCCGTTATTACGCCAACTTTTCCTCCTTACCGCTCCGGCATGGGCAAAAGCGCGTATGAAATCGCGCGGCTTTTCGCTACAAACAATGAAGTGACTGTTTTTACGCCAGAATATGAACCTCACCCCAGCCCCGCCTCGCCGGCAGGCAAGCCTCTCCTTATAAAGGAGGGGGAACCATCCGCGATGGAAATAAAATATCTAAAGCCCTTGTTACAGTTAGGCTTAGGCGGATTTGTCCCGGCGTTGTATAAACAATTAAAAAATTTTGACGCCATATATTTGCATTATCCTTTTTTTGGCACGGCTGAAATTGTCTGGCTATTTAAAATTTTTCACCCCAAAGTAAAGTTAATAGTTCACTTTCATATGGATACGCCGGCGTTAAGCTGGCGCGCTAAAATTTTAAGCCTGCCGTCCTTGATTATTAAAAAAAGTTTATTCAAGCGGGCGGATAAAATTATTTCCGCCTCGTTAGATTATGTGGCGCATTCCAGCGTTAAAAAATATTTTAAAGCTTGGCCGGAAAAATTCAGCGAAATTCCTTTTGGCGTGCATTTGGATAAATTCCATGTTTTGCCTTATGACATTATGGAACTGCAAGAGTTGCGGGATAAGTTAGGAATAAAGAAAGGCGAGCGGGTGATTTTATTTGTAGGCGCGCTTGATTCCGCCCATATCTTTAAAGGCGTAGAAATTCTTTTGCGCGCAGTATCTAATATTAAATATTCAATATTAAATATTAAATTACTCATCGTTGGCGATGGAAACTTGCGCACTGATTATGAACATCAAGCGAGGGAATTAGGCATTGACAAATTAACTATTTTTGCCGGCAGAGTCAGCGATGAAGAACTGGTAAAATGTTATAATTTGGCGGATATTTTTGTTTTGCCTTCCGTTGACAAAAGCGAAGCGTTTGGGATGGTGCTGGTTGAAGCGTTTGCCTGCGGCGTGCCGGTAATGGCGTCGGACCTGCCCGGCGTGCGTTCGGTGTTTGAAAATGGAGTGCAAGGAATAACGGTCGCGCCCGGCAGCGTGCGGCATTTACAAAAAAAATTGGAGGAATATCTGCGTTATCCGCAGAAGCGGCTGAAAATGGGGAGAGCGGCGAGAGAACTTGTTGAGCAAAAGTATAGTTGGGAGAAAGTGGAGGAAAAGTTGCAGGCAATTTTCAATTAAGAATTACGAATTATAAATTATGAAAATATGCTTAATAAACAATTTATACGGCGAATACGCGCGCGGCGGAGCGGAAAGGGTCGTGGAGAATATCGCGACTGGTTTAGAAGAGGCAAAACATAAGGTTTTTGTTATTGCAACGCGGCCGATGATAGAGTTAAAAAGTTATAAAGTTAAAAGTAAAAAGCCACTTAATGACGAAATTTATTCGCCTCAAGCTCCTCACAACGACAGCAATGTCACTCGTCACTCGTCACTCGTTACCCGTCACTTTTTTTGTCCCTGGAACATAATTTCCTATTACAATCTGCATAAGCTGCCGGCAGCGTTAAAATTGCTTTGGCACTTGATTGATATGTTTAACATCCAGAGTTATTTTAAAATTAAAAAAGTTTTAAGGGCGGAGCAGCCGGATTTGGTGATGACGCATAATTTAACGGGGGTGGGATTTTTAACGCCGCTTGCTATTAAACATTGCGGCATCAAGCGCATCCATACTTTACATGACATTCAGCTTTTGCATCCGTCCGGATTGATGATCGTCGGGCGGGAAAAAAAAGTTGACAGTTGGGCGGCGCGCATTTATCAATGGTGCACTAAAAAATTATTTAATTCGGTGGATGTGGTGATTTCTCCGTCAGCTTGGTTGATGCAAGAACATAAGAAAAGAGGATTTTTTGGAAAATCAAAGTGCATTATTTTACCAAATCCGATCATCAAGACCCCCTCTTATTCTCCCCCTTCGCAAAGGGGAGATAATGAGAAGTTTATTTTTTTGTATGTCGGCCAGCTTGAGCCGCACAAAGGCGTTAAATTATTATTTGAAGCGTTTAAGCAGTTAACCAATGAAAATTGTGAATTATGGATTGTCGGCGCTGGCGCGGAAAGTAAGAAGTTAGGAATGAATATTAAATTATTAGGAAATAAAAACCATGACGAAGCGCAAAAGTTGATGCGTGAAGCAAACTGTTTAATCGTTCCGTCGTTATGCTACGAAAATCAACCAACAGTTATTTTGGAGGCGCGGCAAAATAACCTGCCGGTGATAGCGTCTGACATTGGCGGCATACCGGAGATTTTAGACGCGGAATTTTTGTTTCAGGCAGGGAAGCGAGAAGATTTGGTTAAAAAGATGAGATGGGTTATAGAAAACTATGACGAAGTAAAAAAAATACCAAGCGCCGGAACGCAAAATTTTTTATCAGCGCGGAGTTATGTTGATAAAATATTAAGATTGTGATACTCTAATTAAGAAATTTATAAATTTTAAAGCAGTCGCTAGCGCCGAAGTAGCTCAGTGGTAGAGCAACTGTTTTGTAAACAGTAGGCCGTGGGTTCGAATCCCACCTTCGGCTCCAGAAAAAGGCGAGACTGTAAATCTCGCCTTTGTTTGTAGCCAAAAGTTACTTTATGGTATAATATAACTGTAGATAAAATAACAACCTATGGTCATAACAATTTGGTGGCGCGCGATGAAAACGTCGATTTTATGGTTTATTCTTTTAAGCTTGCTCGCTTTTACTCTCGCGGCAGTCGCTTTTTCTTATGTGTTTGACAGATATTTGCCAGAAGGAAAAGTGCTGGGAGTGCAAGTGCAAAATAGCGGCGGGTTAAGTTTATTTAGCAGTCAGGCGCGTTTAGTTAAATCAGCCCAAAATCCAACCGTTTACGCCATTGCCGGCGGTTTTAAACATCCCATCCGCAACGAGGAAGTCTTTTATTCCTACGATTATAATTTCCGCAATGTCCGGGTAGTCAGCGCCGCCGAATTGCAAAAATATCCTTTGGCGCGTTTAGCGAAAGAGCGGGGCACGGGCAGAGTTTATTTTTTAAACTACGGCAATAATTTAAAGAAATATCATCTTACGCCGCAGGCATTCTCTTCTTACCCCGGCAACCGCTGGGCCGAGGTAGTGGAATTAAGCGGCAAGGATTTAAGCTTTTGGGAGGACGCGGCGTTGCTGAAAGAAGCAAACAGCGCAAAAATATATTACCTGCGGGGCAATCAAAAAGCCTGGGTTCCGAGCGAGAACGAATTTCTTAACGCCGGTTTTTCTTGGGGCAAAATTTTGACCGTTAGCAAAGCCGATCTGGATACTTATCAAACCGTTAATTTTAACATTGGCTTGGTGCGTTCCAGCCAAGCAACCGCTGCGGCGGCAACCCCGTCGGCGACTAAACAAGTGATCGTCACTCTTGACGCGAGCTCGCCGGCCGCAAGCATTTTTCCTTTTGCCACCGCCGGTAATTTGGCAGCCGTTTTTAGGATTCAGGCGTTATCAGGCAATGTCAATATTAACAGTTTAAAGTTGACTAAGAGCGGCTTGTTGAACATCAATAAAATAACGGCCGCCAGAGTGGAAGATGAAAATGGGGCGGTGTTTGCTTCTAACGCCAATATCAGCGGCAATTTAATTAACGTCAATTTTAGAAGCCCGGTGGTCATTCCGCGCGCCTTGCCTAAAGTTTTACGCGTAAAAATTAGCTTTGCGCCCGGGCAAGAAACAAACCACACCGTCAGTTTGGGCATCCAGGCGGAAAGCGACATCCAAGCGGACGCAACGGTGAGCGGAATTTTTCCCCTTTTTGCCGCCACGCATAAGCTGATAGCCGCTGATAATTTAATCGGCCAGGTTAGAATATCAAGCCAGACCATTAACAATACCCTGCGGGACGTAAATTTAGGCTCCAGAAACGAAGCCGTTGCCAGATTTACCTTAGAGGAAACCAGCGGCAACGAAAGAGCGGCCGTCAGCTCCCTTACCTTTACTAATTACGGCACCGCTAACGATAACGACGTTGAAAACATCTCCCTTTACCGCGACCGCGCTTTAATCGGCGCCGTTAGGTCTTTACAGAACGGCAAGGCGACTTTTAATTTAACCGATAACAACATCACGGTCGCTAAAAATAGTCCGGTGGAAGTATCGTTAAAAATAGACATTCTGCAGGGAGAGGGCTCAACTTTAAAATTCGTTATTGACAGCGCCGACGACATCCAGGTGAGGGGACTGACCCAAGGATTTAATTTAGTGGTGGCGAGCGCGGATAATTTCCCCATTGGCCAGGGGGCAAGCGACAACTACAACAAGGCAGTGTTTAGGCGGGCGGGGGTCGGTTTTTTTGCCTCTAGCTTGACCGACAGTGAGCGGGAAATTTTTCGCGGCCAAGACAATACCATCTTTGCTCAATTTGAACTGCGCAACGCGGGGCAAGACATTTATTTACAGCGGCTCAAATTGCAGGTGGAAAAGTTTAACGGCGCGCCCGATATTGCCGACGACATTTCTTTGATGGAAAAAATCAGCCGGGAGGTTATCGTTACCGTTGATAAAGAAAGGACGCGGGGGGGCGTAATGGCTGATGTAAATTTAGGCAACCATAAAATTGCGGCGAACGCGGCCCCCACTATTTGGGTAGTAATCAAGGTGCCGGAAGATGCCCAGTCTAACAATTCTTACCGTATTAATATTCCCGAGTTAAGCTATAAAATCGGCTTGGACAACACCACCTACACGCAAGCAGTGGCTGCCATGGGGCAACTGATGCGGGTCTACGCGCCGCGCCTGACGCTTACTGCCGGCGCTCTAGTTAACGGCGGCGCGGCCACAGCCGGCGCTGATGCGGTTGAATTAGGCGGCTTCAGTTTAGCGGCATCGGTTGACGAACAAATTAAAATTACTAATGTCGTGATGAGTTTAGCCACTTCCTCGGATGACGTGACTTACGCGTCCGGCTTTGCGGAGCTCGCGCTCTATTCCGGGGCCCGCGTTTCGGGAATAATTTCCCAGCCGAATTCGCGCACTTATACTTTTTCTAATTTGAACATAACCATTAGGGCAGGGGCTACTTTAGGGTTAACTATTAAGGCGGACACGGAAAACATTACTGCCGGCAAGAGGGTGCAATTTAAACTGGAATCGATGCAGGCGGAAGGCTATTCTAGCCACGCGCCCGTCAGTGTTGCGGGCGAAGGGACCATCAGCGATGCGGTAGCCATTAACGCCGCCAGCGGCGGCTAAAGCAAGTTATTATTGTCGTTCTGACAAGGAGGCCGTTTTTCCATCCTAATGGCGGGCGGTCTCAAATTTTATTTATGGCGAATAAATTATCAATCAGTTTGGTGGTTTATAACGGCGCGGCCTATCTGCCGTATTGTTTGGATTCAATTTTTAACCAAAAATATAACCAGCGCCAAATTTTTATTTTAGACAACGGCTCGAGCGATAACAGTTTGGCCATCATTAAAGAAATAAGCAGCGGGCGGAGCAACGTTATTATTTTGCCGCCGGAGCCGGCTAATATCGGCTTTGCCGCCGGCCATAATAAAATAATTAAGCTCTGCCGCTCCGAGTTTATTTTGCTCCTTAATCAGGATGTAATTTTAGAGCCGGATTATATCGCCGCCTTGATTAATTTTATGGAGGCTAATTTGTCCGTCGGGGCGGCGGCAGGCAAAATTTTGCGCTGGAATTTTAAATACGCCGCTAAATCCCGCCCCTTTCGGGAATATAGAGAAAGCGATAATGTCAATAGTTTGGAATATTTTGGGAAGGGGAGGGATAAATTGACGAGCGCGGGGAAAACCGATATTATTGACACCACGGGATTACGTTTATTTCGTTCCGGCCGGGTGGCGGACCGAGGAGCGGGAGAACAAGACCGGGGTCAATATGACGCCACTCAAGAGGCGTTTGGCGTTTCCGGCTGTTTGCCGCTTTATCGGCTTGCAGCGCTGCGGCAAGTCGGCTGCCTTGACGAACATTTTTTTAGCTATCAGGAGGATGTTGATTTGGCTTTTCGCCTGCAGGCAAGCGGCTGGCAGGCTTGGCGCGTAGGCAGCGCCGTTGCCTATCATGACCGCAGTATCGGAGGTAACGAAACTTCAACCCTGATTGATGCGGTTGCCAACCGCCGGCGGAAACCATCTTGGGCAAATTACTTTTCTTATCGCAACCATCTTTTTATTCTAATTAAAGATTGGCCCGCCGTTGATTTTGCCCGCTACGGAATTTTTATCTGCTGGTACGAGTTAAAAAAGTTTTTGTATATTTTGTTGCTGGAGCAAAGATCGCTTTGGGCTTGGATAGAAGTTATTTCGCAATTACCGCGACTACTGCGGGAACGTAAAGCATTAAAACCGCCGAGCGTTAAGAGATGGATAAAGTAGAATGTCTAATTGCTAATTAACCTAATTATTTTAAATAAATTCCAAATTTAGAAACTATCACCGCTATGGCGGGATCCCGCTGCGGCGGGGGAATAATTAGAAATCAGAAATTTTATTTATGGATATTTCTTTTATTATCTTAAACTACAAATCAAAAGGCTTGCTTAGAAATTGCCTGCGCAGCATCACGGGGTTGGATTGGAGCGGCTTACGCTACGAAATTATCGTAGTGGATAACGATTCTCGCGACGGCGTAAAAGAAATGCTCGGGCAAAATTTCGCGGGCGTTATTTTAATTGAGTCCCCTAAAAATTTAGGCATGGGGGCCGGCAATAACTTAGGCATTAAGCAGGCCAGAGGGGAATATTTGGTCGTTTTAAATCCGGATACGGTAGCTTTAGCGGGGGCGGTTAAAAAGATGTATAATTTTATGACTGCTAACCCCCAAATTGGCCTAGTCGGGCCAAAATTAATCAATCCGGACGGCAGTTTGCAATATACCCGCTGCCGCTTTCCTTTGTTGCTGACGCCGGTATATCGGCGGACGCCGTTGCAAAAATTAAACGCCATTCAGCATAAATTAGACTTATATTTAACTAAAGATCAAAATTACGGCGAAGCCAGCCGGGCGGACTGGCTTTACGGCGCCTGTTTATTTATCCGCCGTAAATCGTTAGAGCAGGTGGGTTATTTTGACGAACGGTATTTTTTGGGCTTTGAAGACACTGACCTTTGCCGCCGGCTGTGGCGGGCGGGCTGGGAAGTTTGGTATTATCCCCAAGCCGTTTTTATCCATTACCCGCATCGCTTTAGCGGGGAGGGCAGTTGGCTGACGGGGATTTTTAATCCGAGCATCAGAATTCATATCGCCAGCTGGCTGAAGTATTTCTTAAAGTGGAGAGCAGAAAAAGTTAGTTTGGATTTATAACATTTGCGATCCCTTAATACGAATATGTTTGCCAAAAGAATCGGCATTGACCTAGGAACAACTTATACGCTGGTGCATTTGCCCAAGCGCGGCATTGTAATTAACGAACCCTCCGTAGTGGCCATATCTTTGACCGACAAAAAAATCTTGGCCGTGGGCAATGAAGCCAAAGAAATGGTCGGCCGGACGCCGGAGACTATCGTCGCCATCAAGCCGCTGAAAGACGGGGTGATTGCCGATTATAAAACGACCGAAGCGATGCTGCGCTATTTTGTGAACAAAGCTTTGGGCGGGGTTCGCTTGTTCCGGCCGGAAGTGATGATCGCGGTTCCGGCCGGCATCACTTCTACCGAACGCCGTGCCGTTACGGACGCGACCATTGCCGCCGGCGCCAAAGCCGCCTACATCATTAAAGAGCCGGTCGCGGCGGCAATCGGAGCGGACATACCCATCGGTTCGGCTTCGGGCCATATGATTATTGACATCGGCGGCGGCACGGCGGAAATGGCGGTTATTAGTTTGGGCGGCATCGTCGCCATTAACTCGGTGCGCGTGGGCGGCAATAAATTTGACGCGGCGATTGCGAATTACATCCGCAAAAAGTACAACTTAGCTATCGGCGAGCGCACGGCGGAAGAAATAAAAATTAATATCGGCTCGGCTCTGTATTTAGAAAATAAATTAGTGATGGAAATAAAAGGGCGCGACATCGTTTCCGGCTTGCCGCGCATCGTAACCGCCACTTCGGACGACGTGACGGACGCCATTCAAAACGAATTAGAGGCTATCGTCACCTCCGTTAAACAGGTACTGCAGAATACGCCCCCCGAGCTCGCGGCGGACATTATGGATAAAGGAATGGTGCTTGCCGGCGGCAGTTCGCTTTTACGCAACATTGACCAGTTGCTCGCGCGCACGACCGGCGTGCCGGCTTATGTGGCGGACGAAGCGCTGTTTTGCGTCGCTAAAGGAACGGGCATTGCGCTGGAAAACCTAAGTTCTTATAAGAGAAGTATTTTAGCGACGAATTAGTTTTTGGCTATTTAGAATGATTGATGATATCCTGGATTTTTTTGTCTATTTCTTGCGGCTTGTCCCCTAAGTCGGCATCGGGAAAAAATTGAGAGAGAATATTTGGGCGCATGCCGGAAATGAATGTTTGGTCATCTTTGACATAAACATTGATTTTACACGGCAGGCAAAGTCCGATTTTAATATCGGCATTTAAAAAATCATTGGCGTATTTAGCATTGCAAAACTCGACGATTTTAAATGGCTCTCTCTCAAATCCTTTTTCGGTTAAGGTCTTTTGGACATCGTGGATATGTAAAACCATCATGCCCGCTTTGGCAATTTCATCTTCAACGCTTTTTACGGCTAAATCAAAGTTCTTTGATGTTGTTTGGGTATAGTCAAAGTCCATAATTTAGATTGTTAAATTGTTTTAATGATTAAAAGTTCATCGAACATCCTTAAAGTGGATGAAATTTACGTTTTATTTAAAAATAAATAGCTTCCGCCACAATATTTAGTAATAAGTTGGCAGACTTTTTCTGCTCCCTGTCGTAGGTAGTCGGCCGCAGTTGCCGAGTTGCCTTGGATAATAATGAAAAGATCCGAACTTTCGGTTGTAACCTTTGTAGGGTTAACTTGTAATACTTCCAATCGACAAATGATATTATTCAAATCATCAATATACGCATATTCGCTTGGGAATACTTTTTCCGGCTCAATTTTTCCAAGTGGCACGAAAACCTCTGAACCGCTTGTTAGGCGAAGTGTGATATTACCGTTAATTTTTTCTATATCGTGCGCACCAAGCGCCAATCCTGCCTGCAATGAAACAAGATTATAAATGTCTACGACTGTGTTGATATGAGGGAAACGACCACGCTCAAGAAATTGGCGTCGCAGATTTTCTGGAGAGGCCACATAGTCACGATTACTTCGGCCAATTTTTGTATGTAGGTCTCGGAAACCAGCAAGAATGGGATCGTCGTTATATTTCTTGCCTGCGAATTTTTGAGCCAGATCATTTCTAATGTGTTCAAGTTCGGCAGTTTTGTATAATTCAAAATCACTATTTTCGGAGGTATTGTGGATGTCACTGATTCTAGCTGTAATAATTTTTACACCTAAATTTAACACCTCTGGGGTAACTGAAAATTGTAATTCGCGCATAGAAATTCTAGTAATTTAGACTAATTCGGTTTTTTGACTGTTCGCACAGGCAAAAAACACAATAGCCCCCTTTAAATAAAATGTAAAAATTTTGTTTCGCATCCTTTTGATCGTCAATCGTCACGGGAAAATATAAAAAACGATAAAAAATTTATTTCGTACAACGTTCCTGAATATGCGATGTTTGCCGTAGCGTAGCGGAGGCAAATATGGGTGAAAAAACATTGCGACCAATCACATCTAAGGGGAAATGTTTTTGAACCGCATATTCAGTGTTATACGCTGTTCTAAAAATATTTTTCTTTCTTAATGTCTTTTGATATGCTGTTTATAAGTTATATTGACTTTTTTAGTATACCTGGTATACTACAGTCATCACCATGAAAGAGACCCTTGCCGGGGTTAGTCCCGGCCGGGGGCTTTTTCTTTTTGGGCGCTTTCTAAAATTCCGCGTTGTGTGTCCAAATAAAGTATGGGAATATTGATTTTTCTAAGCAGAAAAGAACACTTATTACCGGGTGAAACCAGTGTTCGCAAGACCTGTCTTTCTTTAAAAAATTTAGCCAAACTGGAATAGTCGCCATCGCTTGAAACCAAAACCGCTTGATTAAATTTTTTCTCAAAATAATCAACAACTGCTTTGAGGACCAAATCCGCATCGCAGTTTCCTTTTATGCGCCCTTCGCCGTCGTAGGTCGTTTCTTTGAAAATGAGCGTAAACCCGGCTTCCTGCAAGCTGGTATATAGATCTTTGTGCTTGGGAACCAGGCCGATGAAAAGATAGGCCTGGCTAACGCCGTACTTCTCTTTCAGCCAGATCCGAAATTTCGCGTAATCCAATTGCCAGCCCAGCTGAATAACGCCTCTATGTAAGTTGGCGGCGTCAATGTAGGCGAAGTTGTTTGGTGTTGGTTTCATAAATTGATAGGTAAAGCGCGGAGGGGAACCAAAGGGGTGCCTGCCCGCCTCATAGGCAGGTTCAAGGGAAATATCTGTATTTGATAGAATCAAAACGTCAGTGTAATTAACCTGACTTCTTTGCCTGTGTTATAGATAATATTATTGCCGTCTGTGGACCAACGAGGTTCGCGGTACTCTCCCGACTCGGTTGTAAGCTGCGTTTTTTCTCCTGTTTCGGCATTAAAAATCCAGAGCTGTTTGTTTAGATTGTATACGCCGTATTTACTATCAGGGCTAAAGCTTGCACTAACCCACCCCGTTTCTCGTACATCTCCTTGGGTGGACAGGATTTGCACCTCACTGCCGTCACTCAAATTTTTTACGAATACGTTTATTTGCTGATGGAAATAATCGTTTTGGTCTCTACGGTCTTGTTGAGCGGTTACAACAAGTGCCTTTGACTCATCTGGAGATAGCAGTGTTCTTTTGCCGTAACCTTCAAATGGGATAATTGCCTCTTTGTCTGTCATATCAAACAATTCCGCGTTTCCCGATAGCAAGTAGCGACTATCACTTGACCATCGGAATTCAGGATTACTTACCTCAATACCCATTGTTACTTTATCAAACCAGACAAGCTCATCAAGTGATTGCGCTCCTTGTGGGAGCACGAACAATCGGTAGTCGTAGGGCATGGAATCGTCGTAGGCTGTGTATGGGCTGATGAACGCCGCGTATTTTTTGTTTGGCGAGAAGCTAAGTCCGTCAACACGCTTTCCGCAGGTTTCTAAATTTGGATTGCAGTATTTCACCTCGTCTAATAAATCATATCCTGGAGGTTCGTCTAGCGTGCGGTCAGTGAGCTGAATACTTTCTGCCAGTGTGGCGATTTTTTTGTCGGTCACTAATTGGTTATTACCATTCCATGTTGGTGTCCCCGCAACGATACTGTCTTTAATTTCTGTTTCAGCAAGCGTTTCTATATTTGTATCGTAGATGGAATACGTTATATATTCAGGCAGTCCAATGTCTGTTATACCAACATTTTCAGTGACGTAGAACTTGCTTGCGTCTGGTGACCAAGTAGTATCTTTAAGTTGATATTCACCTTCCAAAATAATGTTGTCAGATTGGATGGTCACGGCATCAAGCGACGCGAAGAGGTGTGTCTCTTTGCTTTGTATGTAGAAGTAGTAAGCACCAAAGATAACGATTAGCGTTACTGCTATCAGTGCTATAGTGTAGGATTTTTGGTTATTCATATGCATTAAGTATAGAATTATTTCATTATAACATCAATGGTTTTACCCCTTCTTAATTCTTAAAAAATAAATTTTCCCTTCCTAAAAAGCCTATCAAAATCTCCTTATTTTTCATTCAGTTTCATTTTGACAGGCTTTTTATTCAATAGTATAAATTTGTTTTTGTTTTGAATTTTTGGCAGAGGGGATTAAGGGGTGAATGCCAAAAATTCAAAACTCCTTATTCGATTTCCTTTTTCTTTTCTT
>Ga0210057_1000716_pt1 | contig 54149 bp, 51 predicted proteins | sample CryGeyCG2114_010_2_FD_183968 | JGI IMG/M metagenome (GOLD analysis project Ga0210057, IMG submission 183968) | Groundwater microbial communities from aquifer - Crystal Geyser CG10_big_fil_rev_8/21/14_0.10 (SPAdes) (version 2) | ecosystem: Environmental > Aquatic > Deep subsurface > Groundwater ...
GACATAATTGCCACAACACCCGCATGATGGCGATTTATACACGGTCAATGTTGCCGCGCGAACAGTGTTTGTTTCATTGTTTCCGGAAAAGTTAAAGAAAAAACCGGCTCCGGCAATGACGAGCACGGCGCCCAGCGCAAATGCTTTTTTCCCGCCTGTATTTTTCATATAGATGTAGATAATATATATTCCAATCGAATACAAAAAACCCTGCTCTTCTTCACAAAATGATATGAAAAAATAGCAGGGTTGTTATCTACCAGGTTTTAGCATGCAAAATACCCGAAGAAAATAATCGTGTAAAAATATCACAAAAATATCGCCACCGCGCCCACCAATCTCGCACATACGCGCGCGCTGCCATGTCCCCCTGCATGCGAGTGGGCACAGCCAAAAAGATTAGGATGAAAGTAAAAAACGCGGCAAACGGCCCCGCGGCCTTTTCAGCAAGCGTGAAAACGATGTCTGTGTGATGCGCAATCTTATCATTTGCATCCATATCAGTGCTCTCAGCACCGCCCTTGCAACACGCCGAATGTTCACTATTACTCGCAGCCGCCATGCTGGTATGCGCAGGATGGGGAAATACCGTTGTCATTGTCATACCCAAACCGGCACCTGCGCAAGAATACAGCAATGCAACAAGGACAAAAAAGGCAATTTGTTGTTTTTTGACCCAGTTCATATATATTGAATGGTAGCATACTCATTGCTCCAACACAAGCCGCCCCCCTTCACAAAAGAGCGCTTTTATGATACGTTCACCCAAGAAAGTAATTCCACACATATGCACAGTACTTCACAAGAAACACAAAAGAGATACTCCCGGTATCTGCAATCACGCGAGCCTGTGAGCGATTTTTTTGTGACCGTATGGGAACATATGGATAAAAAAGGACTCTTGTCCGGCCTTGACGACAGCGAGACGCTTGAGCACGTCGCGGCAACCGCGGAAAAAATTCTTAGTCAATCCAAAACTTCCCACAGCGTATCTTGACGCATAATAGACCCAGGCGTATACTATTGCCTGGTTGAACTTCTCGCCTGTTGTCGGGTGCCGGCACCACGCGAGGAGTCTAGCGAGCGCAGGGGCGCTCAGGGAGAGCATCATGCTACTGAAGGGAACGGTCGTTTTCTTCGGAACCCTCGTGATCTCGGTGGGCTACGGTCTGCTGATCATGTGGGGTTCGTGACCTCAACCACTATCGGACCCACCCGGCGCGGGCGACATCGCATTTCTGCGGAGTTGCTCGCGCCGGTCACGGGTCCGCGAAAAGAAACTATTAAAAAGCCCTCATGGGGCGTTTTTTTATTTTTATAAATCGTTGCAGTATTTTCAAATACTGCTTTTCACTGTATCTTAGAAGGATAACGCGCTAAAAAAAAGTATGGGATTTCCAAACATTATCATTGTTGGTGGCGGACTAAACGGCCTCGGCTGCGCCAAACGGCTTACGGAAAAAGGCGTGCCATTTACCCTGATCACAGAAAATATAGGAGGACGGGTAAAAATGTCGCCGGACGGAGAAACAAACTACGGCGCGTACTATATTACCGCGGACTGCCACACCATCATGCCCTATATAAAAAAAATGAACCTGGTGCATTTTGCAAAGGCGCACTTTCACCAGGGAAAAAAGCAGTACCGCGTCTATTCTTTCCGGATGATAAAACATATTCCGGCCGCGATCCGTTTATTGATTGAGATATTCCGATTTCGTCATCACGTCCAAAAAATCCGCAAGCAGGCATTCCACACGGCCTATCGTGACCTGATAGAAAGTGATCCCTATCTAAAAAAATATTATCATCAAAAAGCAGGCGTTTTTATCAAACAGCACGGCCTGGAAAATTTTACCAAAGAATATCTGGAGCAATTTTTATGGGCAGCCTATTTTACTGATCCAAGAGAGGTCTCAACCAGCATTTTTCTTGGCGTACTGCTCACGCTGATTGTGCCAAGTTATTCTTTTGTCTTTCAATTTGACAAACTAATCGCGCCGTTTAAAAAACGCATCACATGTGACACCGTAACAGAAATCAGCCGCGGCCGCGACAAACGCTTTACGTTAAAAACAGCGTCCGGAAAAAGCCATCGGTGCGATATCTTGGTTCTTGCTACCCCCATGAACATCACCAATACGCTGGTTACGCCCCAAAAGATAAAAGGCGGCATAAATGTGAATTATTATCACATTCGTGGCAAAATCAAAAAAAAATACGATGTAAAATGGTATAGTTTTTTCCCTATCAAAGATGAAGCGGTCATTTCGCGTGAAGCAAACGGCACATATCTGTATTTTTACGGGCGCAAGGATCGTATTGTTCACTACTTTGACAGCTGGGAAGTGATTACAAAAGACGCGTGGCGCCCGGCGCTTTTTTTCTTGGGGGACGAGTATATTGACGAACAGCCGGAACCCAATTTATTTTTGGCAAATGACCACAATGTTCCCAGTACCGAAGACGCGTTTATCAATGGGCACTACGTGGCGAATCTCATTCTTAAACAGCTTTAGATGCAGTACGCCTGCTACTCTTCCCCCTCCACCACAAACACCACCCTACCCAACGACTGCCCCCGCTGTGTCTCTACACTCACACGCCACTTGCCTGGCGGAACATCTCTTTTGAAAGAATATCCTCTGTACCCCTCATCCCGTCCGCCGAAAATGGCAAAAGACAGTCTATCGCGGTCCTGCCACTCGCTTGTTGCCTCATCGTAGCGCTCCCAGTGGTGCACTATGCGGGTTTTGAGCTCTGCAGGGGCAAAGATGGCTGTATAGACATAGACAGGCTCTCCTGGAGCAACATGGATGGTCTCTCCAGGGGTCAGGCGCTGCAGCAAGGTCTCATCTTCACCAGTCAAAACATAATCCCCACCGACGCGCTCCACCTTGTGGTACACCCCGGCTTCACGCAAAGACAGTGGAATCGGCGGAATAATATTCAAAAAATACAGCCCGTTCATAAACGCAAAAATGATCAAAATATGCACCGCGTACTTTTTGCGCCATGCAGCCATATGCGTATGCGCCCGCGACAGCAGCCACAAAAATCCGGCCATTACTCCCAAACTCAATATGCCGGCCGCAATGAACACCCACACGCTAATAGAATTGAATACATATGGCAGGATCAACGAACACAAAGAAAATATAATAAAATAATACACACTCACTTGCACGCCCGGCCGCAAATAGTATTGGCGGAACACATCGTTTGAAACCATCAGCAAAGCCAGCAAGAGCAATATCGGCCAGCTGGCGGACAGCGCGCCGGAAAACCAATAAAAAATAAGAGATGCAGATAGAAGCGCACCAAACGCAAACTGAATAACAAAAGGAGAAATCAATCGCACATAACGCAACACTTTGCCCCGCTCAATGCCATGCGCGTCATAGGCGTTCATGTACGCAATAATGCCGCCCGCAATCACAAGGTACACTCCCAAGAGTATAGATGAGGTAACAATGTTTATTGTGCGAAAGGTAACCGTATCAAATAAAACACCCGTCACAAGCGTGGCGGGCATTAAGACGCGTTCGTATTTTATGAGGAACGCTTTTATTTCATTGTAGCGAGTAAGCCGCTTAATTTTCTCTTTCACGTTATTTCTTTTTTTCACCGCCCTTCACTGTATTGCTGGTATCTTTCAATAAACCCTTTGGCTCTGAAAAGACAAACAAGTACAACAGCTCCAAAATACCGGCAGTATTTACCACCAAAAAAACCAAAAACCAAACCCAGTCTCCGCGCCTTGCTGTTTTCCAAAGCGCAAACGCCTTCCAAATAAGACTCCACAGCGTAATAAGAGCGATAATGCTCCATACGCCACCCGCGAACGACCCGGGAGCACCCAGGCTCACCCAATCCATGTCTCGAAAATGCATAGAATAAAATTAGAATTAAGAAAATTATGTTAATTAAGGAGTAAGGAATAACCGTTGGAGGAGTTGGGGAGTTTTGTGCGTCATTACGAGAAGTCGTGCGCTCGCGAGCGGCGCGACGACGTGGTAATCCCGTTGATGAATGGGATTGCTTCATCCCAACTGCGTCGGGATTCGCAATGACAGTTCGTCAATTCCTTATTCCTTGATTAGTATACCATACTAAAAAACGCCCCGGCTAGGCCGACGCGTTTTTTAATTTGAAAGCTATTACGCTCTTCGAACTTGTGAAGCTGCAGGGCCTTTTGGACCTTCTGTCACTTCAAAAGTAACTTCATCGCCTTCTTTAAGATCGTTGTATTCAACGTCTATAAGTTCGTTAGCGTGGAAAAAGAGTTCTTTTTCCTCACCTTCGATAGCAATGAAACCGAATCCACGATCAGTCAATCGTGCAATCTTTCCTTTTTGCATAGTATAGAGAAACTATGTGAATTAATGTCCCAAATGCAGAACGCTGCAGTATGAGAACTCGACATGTTCCTCTAACAGCTCTGATTCGTTACACAGCACTATAGCATACATGGCACAATTTGTCAAGAGCCAATGAACTACTGCCGCCATATGGCCTTTGCCAATTTCCAACCATATTTGGCTAATATCAGCACAATAAACAGGTATAATCCATACTGAGCAACCAGCAGCAAAAGAGCCAATAGACCAATAGTAATATCCTGTCCTATTTGGTTAATATCCATGACAAAATCACGCACCGCCATACGCCATGAATCGTTAATATCATCAACATCCACATAGGTGCGCTCAATCACATTCACATAAAAATAGGTGTACTCCAATCGATCAAGCTGTTCCGCTTTTGCGCGAGACAGCTGATCGATTTGCGCGTTCACGGATATACGCTCTTGCGTCAGTCTTTCAATAATGCGCACCTTGCTATCGATAATCGTTGCCAAGGCATCTGCATTGCGAGACTGCCTCGCAACCTCGGTAATTTCATTGTATGAAGCAAGCGCGCTATCCAGTGTCTCTTCAATGGATACTTTTTTCTTTTCCAAAATTTCAAGCTGGCTGGTAAAATCTTCCACCAACCGTTTGATCGTATATGTATTCTCGGACAATTCACGCGGATCAAGTCCTTGAATAATGCTCAAAATTTCCGCCTTTTTTTCATTTTTTACTTTGAACGTATAATTGCATCCCTTGTCATATACACTCGCGTTTTCAAAAATAACGTCCGCGCGATCTTTGAGTATGGCAATGGTACCGCACGTTTTTTCAAGGTCTTGCGTTTCAATGCGCGCGCTATATTCCGTTACTTCAAACGCTTCGGCATTGTCCCCCGGGACAGGATTGGGTCTTGGCGGCTCCGGCATGATATTTCGAACAGAGAGAGCCACGGCATCACTTCCCACGGCATAGGCGATTTCCTTTGCCGCGTAGTCATCTTGCGGCACGCCGGCAGATATACCAGGCGCCAGTGTTTTTGATCGTGTAAGCGATGTAAGCGACGAACCGAGTATGCGGGTGGCAAACGCCAACACCACAATAACAAGAAGCGATAAACCAACGATTTTCATCACAATAGACGGCCTGATATTCACTTGTTTAAGAAAGTCCATATAAAAAAATTAGTATCACATTAAAGTCGTTCCCACGCCTCAACACCGCCTTCGAGAGACTCAATATTATAGCCCTTCGCTGTCAGCTCTCTGGCAACAATATCGCATCTGGCCCCGGACTTGCAGAGGACGACGATTTTTTTATCCTTTGGGAATTTACCCGCACCCGCGTCCAAGAAAATCTGCCCCATAGGGATATTGCGCGACCCGGGTATCTTTGATCCGGCCGTGAACTCGGTGGCCTCCCTCACATCAATCAAGTCAATATCCTCACCGCTCTCCATGTGTTGCTTGAGTTCGTGTGGCTGCATACTGCGTGTAGTCTTAAAAATTATTGTTCCTCTGTTCTACGGACTATCATACACCGCAACGGCAACAGGGATCAACTAAAAAAACGCCCGAAGGCGTTTTTTAAATCACTTATGCTGTTCTACGGTGACCGCCCCCACTTCGCCCTCCTGGGGAACGACGTGCTTTAAATGGGGCTGGTCTTCCTCCCTGCCCGCGACTACTACCACGATTTCCGCCACGATAACCACCACCTCTGCGAGCAAATACCGGAGGCTCTTCGTAGGCAGGCTTTTCGCGCTCCGGCGGCAGTTCAGGCACAGACAAGATCGGCAATGACTTACGAATCAGTCGCTCAATCTTTTTGATATCAGCCTTCTCGGATGGCGTGACAAAAGAGATGGCTTTTCCAAACCGTCCCGCACGACCGGTGCGTCCAATTCGATGAACATAATCTTCCGAATTATCCGGCAAATCAAAATTTAAAACAATTGAAATATCTTTTACATCAATACCGCGTGCCGCAATATCCGTTGCCACCATGGTACGAAATTTTCCACGAGTGAATCCGTCCAGTGCCGCTTTTCTCTGTGGTTGAGAACGATTTCCATGGATTTCGGTCGCTGTGTGTCCCATGTTGCGAATATCTCGCGCAATGCGTTTTGCCCCATGTTTGGTTCGTGAAAAAATGAGAATCTTTTCATGTTCATACTTTTGAAGCAACGAATCGAGCAAACGCATTTTATCATTTTTTCGAACGACAAATACTTCCTGCTCCACGTTTTCTGCGGATGTTCCCTGCGGCGCAATTTCAATCCGTAGCGGCATTTTCATAAACTGGCTGGCCAGTGATGAAATCGACTGCGGCATTGTGGCGGAAAACAACATAGTCTGTCGCTCTTTTGGTGCCTTTTGCAAAATAAGTTTTATTTGTGGCAAAAATCCCACATCAAGCATTCTATCCGCTTCATCAAGCGTAATCATGCGAACATGATCAAGAGAAAAAGCTCTCTGCTTCATAAGGTCAGCCAAACGTCCGGGTGTCGCAATCACAATGTGAGGCTTTGCCTTTAAGGCGCGGACCTGCGGATGTTGAGACGTACCGCCAATAATCACTGCCAAGCGCAGGCCAAGTGCGCCTCCAACTTGCTTCAGTGCCTGCTCAACCTGCAACGCAAGTTCTCGCGTGGGGACCAAAATCAGTCCCTGCCCCTTGTGCACGGCCAGGCGCTGAATCATTGGGATACCAAACGCCAAGGTTTTTCCCGTCCCTGTCTGGGCAATCCCTACGATGTCTTTTCCTTCCAACGCGTCCGGAATAACCTGATGTTGTATGGGCGTGGGCGTATCAAATCCATTCTTCTCCAAAAGAGCCAAGAAATTGGCCTTTATCCCAAGGTCGCGAAAGCGACCGGTGTGTGACTGTGTCATAAAAAAATGTGTGACCCGATGTTCTTGAAGGTCACACATTGACACAAAAAAGATTCGAGTCTCTCGGCGAATACAGCCGAGGATAAATGAATACGCCACTATAGCAGAAAATGGCGATTTTGTCAAGAGACGATGCAATTTGGTGCTCTTGAAACAACAGACCAACCCATATACAATGAAGAAGCGACAGTATGGACATGTTACTCGAAACCATGTGATAAAAGTCTTATGGAAAAAAAACGCATCGCGGTTATTGGGGCGGGAATCGCTGGCCTTACATGCGCCTATGAACTGCACAAAGCCGGACATAACGTTGTTGTATTTGAAAAAGAATCGTATGTTGGCGGAAGGATGTCTACCAGAATAAAGGATGAATTTCCAATGGATACAGGCGCAAATCATCTGGCGAATGTGTACCACCACATGAGAGATCTTGTGGACGAACTTCATCTTGAATGGGAGCCAATGAAATTTTTAAATTATCGCATTATAAAAGATGGGATGCCTGTCGGTCTTCTTGATACCATGGGGAGACTGGATAACATACGCCTCGCCTTCCAAGCATTCATTGGAAAACGGAGAAAAACGGATTTTTTCAACCTCTCCACTGCCGTCAAGTACGATACAGATAATGTTGAACATTTCACGCGCAAATACATGGGCAGTCGCGCATTTAAATATCTGATAGATCCTTTTGTCAGTGTGTATCAATTTCATCGCGGAGGCGACCTCAGTCTGGGCACCATGTATGCCATGATTGAATCACAATACAACCACACAGAAGATTGGAAGCTTTCTCAAATCAAAGGAGGCATGATTGCGCTACCGCAGGCACTGGCAGACACACTTGATACGCGGCTGAATACGCCGGTAACCAACGTAGCTGTTCACGAACAGAACAGCCTCACCGTCGCGACCAAGGATGGAGTGGAAACAGTGGACATTGTGGTGTCTGCCGCCACAGCCGATGTCACAAAAAAAATATACCCGAAAGCATCACCCGGGCAACGGGCAGTGCTTGATGGTACCGAATACGCGTCAACACTTGCCGTCGCACTGAAAGTCCCAAAAGATCTTTTGGGAGACACAACGATTGTATGGGTTCCCTATGTGGAAGGTAGCGCCATTTCCGGCTACACAAATGAAGCAATGAAAGGCGATGATCTCATTCATAATGGCAAAACGCTCCTTCTTGTCTGGTTTCACGAAACCTTTGCAAAAACGATGATGGACAAAACAGATGAAGAAATATATGAGATTGCCCAAAAAGAACTGATCAAGGTCTGCCCGGCCATTACGGACAAATCATTGCTAGAAAATCACGACATCCAGCGATGGCCGCAGGCCATGCCAAAATTTTCAGCAGGGCACCTTTCACGCGTTGAGGTATTTTTAAAAAAGCATCAGGGAGAAAACAATGTATTTTTTTGTGGCGACTACCTGAATGCTCCTTGGACAGAAGGCGCGCTTCAACAAGGGCAGCGCGTGGCCAAGGAAATTATCGCGAAAATCGAGGGATAGGAGAAGTGGGAAGAGCGGCAATCAATTCATCATCTGACGCAAGGTTCTTTGGATCAATAAAAGTATCCCCTGTTATGTCCATGTACAGCTGCGTGCCCGTGTGCAGGGTGCCTGCGATTCCCGCGTATCCGCTAGATGCATTGCACCACCAAAAATTTGGCCATGGCGTAGGCGCTTTTAAGCGACCAAGACCCATTTGCTTGGGTGTCATAGTAGAACCATAGGCATTCCCCATTGGCGCCATACAAAAATCTTCATTCGTTGTCGGGGATCCAATTTGCTTCACCACTATGTGTTTGCGCAGATCCGGGACATATTTTTGTTCAATAATATCCAATAACCTATTTGCCATTTTTTGTTTCAGCTTCATATACTCCACATAGCTTGTGTCGTACGCATCTTTAAACGGCTGGTATCCCATAAAGGAAGCAATCTCCAAAATTTGACCGCCCTCGGCCGGGACAGTACCGGGCTCATTTGAATGAAGCGACGGCGTGGACATAAAAAACCAAGGCTTCTCAAAATTAAGATCTTTTTGCTGACGCCACATCTTGTTCATGTCCCAATCCTCCAAGTGCCATATATTAAATTTACCAAATCCGTACTCTCGGAGGTCAATACTATTATCCAGGCCCAAATATATCATGAGACCTGTCATGGAATATTCGTAATCGAGCTTTTTTTGTTCGCGTGCGGGAAATTTATCCCAACCAATCAATTTTTTTGCCGCGAGCTGGGGATCCATATTGCAGATAAACCCTTTTTTCGCTGTAAATATTTTTCCATCTTTGGTTTCTACACTTGAAACACGATCCCCTTCCACATTCACCTTTGTTGCCTCAGTTTCATAGTATATATGACATCCGGGTTTTTCGGTTATACAATTCACCAACCCCTCAATATATCCCTTAAAATGTTTTGTCGGATAGTACGCGCCCGTATTATATCCTCCAAATAGCCCAACATAGCTAAAGATGGATAATCTGCCCGGTGGTTCCCCCATGTCGCCGGAATTGGCAATCAGCACTGCCTGCGCTTCTTTTGATAAGCCACACTCGTCAAACACATCTTGCAATGTTTTCGCGCGATATTTCAACATTCCTCTCAATTGTAGGGCATACAGTGGAAACTGCCACCATGCAATTTTTCCGGTTGGAAACGCGCGCATTTCTTCTCGAAGACGAGCAAGAATACCGGTAAACTGTTCAACGTGCTTTTTTTGACCGGGATACGCCGCATCAATATTTTGTGCGAGCTTGTCCCACCCATACGGAATTTTTACGCGTTTGCCATCCGGCATCACCATATGATCATATCCCGCCGGATCATATAAATTCCACGACAATTCTTTTTCAAGGCCTATTTTTTTCAAAAATTCCCACATGACTGCTCCTTTGCCACAACTCCATGTATAATGAATTTGCGCGCAAAAATGAAAATCCCCCGCGCGAAACGTATGCGCATACCCGCCGGGGACATCATGATATTCAAGCATACAAATTGTATTGCCGGCATTTGCCAAAAGTGAGCCAGCCACCAAGGCGGAATGCCCCGATCCGATGATTACGTAATCATATTCATGTCCCTGCGCGTACCGCTCATCTTGCGCGGCGTGCTGTTCTTTTGTGAGAGCCCCCGTGCTTGTTCGTTTGGCCATACTCGTACGATTTTATATTCAGTCTCACAATGGTACCACAATAAAAAATGCTGGCAATGGCATGTGCTTTTACCCAATTTTTTTTATCGCTTGAAACATTGGGGTTACCCATATACAATGGATGAAACACTAAGTAACATGGTATGCAGCTGCCAAAGCGAAAACCCGGGAAATACAGTCAAATTCCTTCAGATACAACCATGAGCCAGCACAAATATGAAGAGCTCAAGCGAGAACTTCAACAGCTGAAAGCAAAACATCCACATGCTGCTTCAGAAGTAAGCCGGCTGGCGGAAATGGGAGACTTCTCCGAAAATGTGGAATACCAACTGGCCAAAGGGCGTTTGCGTGGCATCAATAGCGCAATATTAAAAATCGAATACCAAATCAATCATGCGAATGTTATTCAACCCTGTCAAAATGGCATTGTGGAAATTGGAAGTATCGTTACTGTCTCATCTTCCGGGGGTGAACGCACATATACGATATTGGGCTCGTCAGAGGTAAATCCGAGTCACGGTATCATATCCTATCTCTCACCACTGGGTTCAGCCCTCCTTGGACACAAACAAGACGATGACGTGGATGTATTAGGTGTGGGAATTTTCAAAATTATCAGTATCACATAAAAAACATGGCATCAAAACCATGTTTTTTCATTTGCTGAGACAGAACGGCAACACTACTTCATTAACTTTTTTAATTTCTCTCGTGTACTTGTCACATAGTCATAGTGAAGCAAAAAGGCATACGCAAAACTAAAATATCCGGCTAACCACAGCAGATCAATATACCGATATAGTTTCACATTCCCGTTATAGGCTTCTACAAAAATGCCAAACAAAATATCTGCCAACAAGAAAAAGGCAAACCCAATGGTAACGGTGATCCAAAAACGAGCAAATTTCCCATCACCGGACTGGAGTAAGGGAAGCAAGACCAAGCTGGATGCGACCACAAGCAACAAATCACCAATCCCATAGGCCATTGCTATCCCATTTTCAAGCATCGTCGCTCCCTGATGATACGCCTGGTACACTCCATAATATGAAATGGGAATAACAAAAAATGACACAATAATGATATACACGGCAATATGAGCAAGACGGATTTGACCAAACATTTTTTTTACTATGGCTCCTTCTTTGAGCAACGCATAGATAAAAAATATGTAGGCCAGCAAGAAAAAAATATCCGCAACAGATGGAAACGGATCGATATGTAATAAATTCTCAAAAACATACCAAAAAATCTCTCCCAGTGTCCAAAATAAAATACCCACGGACAAGCAAGTCATCATACCCCCTGTTATGCTTTTTGCATACAATCTCGACAATCGGAAACCTGCGACAACGGCAATGATGGGAAAAACAAGATAGGCGGTTGATATATACAAACCGGTCGGATCAACCGCAACATAGGACAACACTAAAACCAAAAATAGCAGGCACAACGGAACAAATATTTTAAGACTTAATTGCATATAATCTTATTGAGAGAATATTTTTCAAGCTCCTGCTCGGCACCGCGCTGTCCCAGATACTCTGTCAAAAGCTCTGTTAAGGAAGTCAAAATAAGTTCGTCTGATTTGCCCACATAAAAATGACGGTACATGCCCGCCATGCTCTCGCCAAAATGTGTTGCTATTATTGTAACAGCCTTCTGTCTAATATCTTTGGAACTCATATGTGACATAGTATACACTGTTTTCAAATTGAAAAAAACACCGATCATCCGGCGTTTATGATTGTTCTGCAATGCCGTATTATCGAGACGGCTTATTATTCCTATTCCCAATACTCCGCTGCCTATAGGCACCTGTTGTGCTTGTTTTTTTTGCCTTGAAACCGCTACTTCCATGAAGATGAGATTTTTGATTTCTAGACGTCACCTTTGAATCACTTGTATTTTTGGCAGCGCTTTTTAAATTTTTTAAAATTGTACTAAGCATATTTCTTTTTTATTGCTTCCCCTGCGGATACATTCAAAATGAGTCTATAAACGTTCTATATTATATAGTATGAATACAAAAGAACAAAAACAACCTGATACGACTGCCTTTGCTCTTTCCTCCTTTTTTCTCCTTCATTCGTTGCTTGAAAGAACGCTTCGGATGCAAAATCCTTACAGGTTCTGGCCCACCTCGCGGACGATCGATGTGACCAACCGTCCGAACGGCTCCTTCATGCCATCAACGACCTGCACGACCCCCTCGTGGCTGATCGGCAGCAGAGAACCCATGCCCGCCCCCATGTTCGTGACCAAGGCGAGGTCCAGCACCTTCGCCCCCATCTGGGCCGCAGCGATGACCTCGGGAACGGTGGACATGGTTGCCACGTCAGCGCCCATGCGCGCCATGGCCTCGACCTCGGCAACCGTCTCGTAGGTGCGCCCCATCTTGAAGGCCGACACACCCCAATGGAAGGAGACCCCTTCGTCCAGCGCGCACCGCTTGGCGATCCGCAAGAAGTGCGGGTCGAAGACCTCCTCCATGGGCGAGAACTCCACGCCGAGCTCCGGAATCCCCGGGCCACTCGTGGGGTCGGGGCAGTTGAGCCCCAGCTGCGAACGAATCCCCACGATGTCGCCGGGCTCCAAGTTCCGCGTCACCGCCCCGGTTGCGTGCGTGATGATGAGTCGCTTCACGCCCAGTGTCACCATGAGCCGGGTGAGGAAGACCACCTCGTGGACCGTGTATCCCTCGTAGAGGTGGATTCGGCCCCGCAGCATGACCACAGGGACTCCCTCCAAGTAGCCCCAGACCAACTGGCCGGCATGGCCGGTCACCCCCGGCACCTTGCAGTGTGGAATCTCATTGTAATCACAGAATACCGACTGCCCCACCAGGTTGGTCAGGTAGCCAAGCCCAGAGCCTAGCGTGATGGAAAACTTGGGGATGAAGTCCCCCATCATCTCCTTGACCGCCGCAGCAGCCTGATCGAGCTTTTCCTTCTCAGTCAATGTACTCTCCTTGGGGCTGAGCAAACCCCGTCATTACGCTCAGTTGCTTATGCCAAGCTAGCATTATTTTGGGTAAATGTCAATATATAAAGGAAAAAAAGTATAAAAAAATCTGCTCATATGAGCAGAAAATAAATTTACTTCCACTGCGGATGCATTTAGAATGGATAAGTGAAAAAATATTGTTAACCAACGTGATATGTTTTGACTCTCCAGCCGACACATTACACTATATCCCTTCTGCTCGAATAACTATCACAATAGTCTTCAACGATGTTTACAACCGGGCCAGCAGCATGGCCGACGCTTCCCTGATAATAGATCCGTGCGAGTCCTCTCTATTCGATGAGCACGTGTCTCCGGTTTCTTTGCTGATTCAACCCAACAAATCCATTCATTGCGCGCAAGCGGCGTAATATCTTCCCAAGCGGCTACTGCTTTTGGCACCGAGGTAAGAATCTTTTGTAAATCTGCCGGAATAGTATGAACCACTCCTGAAGATATTTTTTTACTAGTCATATCCTTAGTATGTCCATCCTTTCAATTATATCCCCTCTGCCTTAAGGACCGTAATGATTGTTTGAAGAACTATCCTGATGTCTTTCAAAACAACAGCAGGCCCTGAATGCGATTCAATAAAAGAAATATATTCCTCATCCACATTCTGTTGAATGAGGAGACCACCTTTTTGTGCTTGGAATGGCCCGGTAATGCCACAACGAATTCTTTCACGCGTGTAATTGCCGCTTTTCTTTAATTTCTCAGAATTCTCAATGTTTGTCGGGCGCGGGCCGACCAATGTCATATCTCCTATAAATATATTCCATAATTGCGGAAACTCATCCATATATATTTGTTTCAAAAAGCGACCGTAATAGGTAAGATTTTTTTTGTCTTTCTCAAGTGGCTTGGTATGAACGACCTTTCGCCGTCTTTGTTCTGACTCAATGACCCCTTTACTAAAAATACGAAACTTGCAAAAATTAAATCTCTTTCCTTCTGATACACGTGTTTCACAATAAAATAGTGGGGTTCTGGCCTTTGAAGAAATACTTTTTTCAATAAGCATCCATGCAGCAAAAAAAACAAGGAATGGAATTGAGATAACGAACAACGAAATAACAGAAAAAATATCAAATAAACGCTTTGATACAGGAAATGGTACGGTCGTTATGCTGCGACGTTTTTCTGCCATATGATAACTATTAGCTTGCTCGGTGTAGCCAAGCAAAGCGAGGTGGAGACGGGCTCCCCTGCCGGATGCGTTCATCCGACATCTCTACTATCTTTGAGCACCCTATCTTTTGGGCACCGCGGTCATCTGGTCAGGCGATTACCCTTTTCTACAGTGAACTCTCTATTTTGGTGTACGGCTCTCATAACTCTGGCCCGTCATCGTACACTTCAGTATCTGGCAGAACCACAATTCTATCCCACCGAAATCCCAAAGATTGAAATGTTTCCTCATCTGGAATTTTCCTTTTTACTATTTCGCCATTATGCTGCACGAGCTGATACACAGTTGGATTCAATGAATATTTGACCAGTATCCCATTTGGACGACTATTGGAATCAAGTGCAACATTATCAATTTTGTACATGGTCAGAAGCTGTGCATCAACATCCTCTATCCAGCTGGACCACTCCGGACCAAAATTAAATGCAGCAGCATTCTCATCTTCAATATGATACAAAACGTTCTGGAGTAACAAATACACTTTCGAATCAGATGGTGTTTTTACCAGCGCCCCCGAAGCAGGACTATACTTCGGACCCCAAGGAACAAATCCTAGAGGATCATCACTCATCATATCTAGAACCGTCTTCTCTACAGCGGAAACATTGTCCCAACTATCATAGTATGTAAAAAAGACTGATCGATGCAAAATGGGTCTTTTTTTGCAATCATCCGTAATAATATATATGGCAGATGAGCCTTCAGATTTATATGGCTTCCCCGGATCTAAAGGGCACCGGTCACGTCCGTATATCTTTATGGGAGTCTCTTCCATGAGAAGCGTCAAATAGGACATGGAGAACCAGGCAGCAGCCTTGCTCTCCTTTGGCACAAACGACAATCCATCTTCTGGCTGGTATAGTTGACCAGATGGAGACCGTCCAATCATTGAAAAAAAATGATCTGCTCGAAGGTTTGCCCACGTTTCGGCAGGAATTCCACCATCATCGAGCCCGTAGACAGATGCCTGCACGTCAAACATAAAAAAATTATCAAACGACTGAATACTCCAGTCGATCCCCTGCGGATAGTACAATGTTGCCTGTGAGGGGCGATATATTGTGCCGCCCGGTGCATCGTACGGTGGAGATTGCCACTGATGATGACGAAGGTTGTCGTAAACCAGTTCCATATTCCAAAAGGAAGCAGCCGGGATATCTTGACCTCCCAGTAAAAAAATGATTGGATTCCACAAATTCATGTGGGCCGCAGCCATATAGTCAGGATGAACTCGGCCATGATTGTAGAGATATCCTTCTTCTTGAATATTCCATCCTCCAAGCCATGTTGATAGTGTTTTACCATCAATAATTTGTTCGCTATGCGTGTCCGACTCTTTTGCGAACGCAGAGAGCATCCACTGAATACTGCGCGCTCTCCACACTTCTACATGTGGATGATTTGGCATCATGTTTACGGCCAGCGCAAAAATATTTGCATTCCAGGCATTTTCTTCGGCCTTACTGTCATCCGTACAATCATTGCAGTATGGCGGCAAGGAAACAAAACGATCTGCTTCGAACGCAACCATATTTGTGACATGCTCCTGTGTTTCGACCGGCAATGTATCCCATACAAACCAGCTTCCAAAACCAACAAAAAATGACCAATGTGCGCACTGCCAACAATCTCCCCATATGCCACCATTTGCCATATGTGCTTCACTCAAAGAATCAATGAGTTCCCCCTCTATCGCAAAAAGTTCTGCCGTATTTGAGCCAAGGATTTCGTTATCTACAACGTCCAAACCCAAAAGAATACCAAGTGCCATGACTGTTTGGGCCGGTGGGCGAACATGGTTCTCTGTATATCCTTGAAGTTCGTATTGGCCATTGTTCACGGTCATATTTGCGCCAATCTCATGCTCAAGAACATACGAAAGAACTCTATTGGAAAGATAGAGTGTCTTCCCCGAAAGATCCTTTGACGCAAATGGTCGGAATGTATCTTCCTTCGCCAATCTATCTTGCCGCTCCTGTAACACAGAAAGCATATCTGGACGATGTGTCTTTTCAGAATCATACGGCATATTTTCATTCACCGCGAAGGTAAACGACGGAACCAGCAGGCAGAATAAAATAAGCCAAAAAAAACAAAGCGTTCTGCCCGTTATACGATGTACTGGTACGAAAAATATTGAAACACCAGTCTTGGACGATATCTGAATATTTAATGTGAACATATTTTCTTCTCTTCCATCTTTGAATTCGTATTATGACAGAAAAAAAAGGAAAAAAGAAGTAAAATACATATCATCACTATCTGATGTTAAAAACATTTTCACATTAAATATAGTATAACAAAAAACTCGAACGAGTGCAGTTCAAGTCAACCTGGATGCTCGGCGGAGACGAGCGAAGCGCGATGGAGTCGGGCTCCCTATCTGGACGAGTTTCGAACTGTTTTTGCTAAATCTAAACACCAATTTTCCAAGTATTCTTTTCCCGGAACGCTGAAATAGACTGTCGTTTTGCTGCATTAAAAACAGCAGATGGGGTTGTGTCTTGTTCTTTTGCATAATCAGAAAGTGGAATAATAGTCAGGCTCTGCAAATATGCAAGACGTTTGTGCAATGACTCAAGCACATTCAAAGAAAGAATTTTCTCCATTTGTTTTGTGTTCTTTCCGCTGTCATACACTTGAAATGCCTCATAGTAGGATTGCTTCTCTTTTTATAGAGATCAACCTTGAACATCTACACATCCTCAAAGTTCGAATCCAGTCTTGGGTAAGTCCTTTTTGTAGTATTTTTGAACCAATAGTTTATCTAAAAACAAAGCATTATTATGCTTTGTTTTATTGAGCTCCCAGACCTGGATGCATTCAGAACTGTGGATTGGGACAACTTGACCTACAATTCTACTCTAAATGCACGTTCCCATGAATATGGAAACGGGTGATACGAAAATTGATGGGTACGAGATAGTTCATACAATGGGAGCCCTTTTGATTCAATCACTGTTTGCATTTCTCCACGATTTGAATGGATATGTTTATCAACAGGAATAAGAACTGCCTTGCTCCAATCTCTCGTGCGCATTGTTTTGAAAAATCAATCATGGCGTCATAGACTTTCTCGGCATTGACCTCCCGCAAAATAGTAAGATTCGGGTTAATACCAGGCAATGACAAGTATCTTTCTCCATTATCGGACACTATTTCAAAATGCATTCCGCCCCTAGCAATGCCATCTTCTCCAAACATCACCACGTTTGAAAAGTCTTCTTTATTCCACAGTTGTTGATCAACTGCGACACAAACTCCCATGTTCAGTCCGACGACAGAATGCACACGTTCCTTTGTAATCCGAAATTTCACCACCAGTTCTTCTCCACCTTCTGCTTCTTCGACGAATTTCCACTTCTCCAACTCACGCTGCATGGCAGGACCGTCTGCCCCCATAATCTTTTGTGAGATGACTGAGGACAATTTACCGGCATGTGTCCGCTGCGCGTTTGCTGCGTCAAGCTTGGCATTCACAATATCTGCGATCTTTTCCACCAATTCCGCCCCATTTTCAATATCCTCGGTGTATTCCCACATCTTAAATACTGTATCCGTATCGCACACAACCCCGAATCGTTGAAATATATCCTTCACTCGCTGTGTCTTTTCTTCCTGGCCCATGTTACTTTTCATGACCCCAATAATCGAACGAACCGCCGTTTTTTTGGCTTTTGGACTTATGTCTGTCTTCAAGGCATCTTGAATTTGTTTATTGAAACCGTCTGGATCAATTGTACTATAGGCAGTCAAAGCTGCGTCTGCAATGTCCCGCAACCCGTCTTTTGACCACTCAAAAAGGGCAACCGCTTCCTCTCTTTCTGAGGCGGCTGGGATAAGCTTCATCCCCCCTCGCGCCAAGTGAAGCGCATAGCCAAAACGAAGGGCCTCATCTTGAAGTGCTGCATCTTTTTTTACCAATATTTCAAGCAGTTTTCTTCCAAACTCAACCACTTGGGCTGAACCGACATCAATGACATTCTGGTTTGCATTTCCCTCTCCATCACCATCACCAACGATTTTCTTTTGATTGACCTCGCGCACGACATCTGCCATCAGTTCCCATGGCTTATCAGAAAATTTCTCTCCTTCGTTAATGTCCCATTTCCCCAAGGCAAACCGTGCTTCCTTCCCCTGGAACGATTCCCATTCAAGTGGCACATCATCCTGTCTTCCTTCTCTTGTCTGAATCAGCCCGCGATATTCATGGCGAGAGACCCCAACCGCAGGAGGAAAGACATGCGTGACAAACCCAATACCTTCTTCCGTAAGAAATTCATTATCCCACTCGCCTCCTTCAATGGTGTGGATTTTTTCGCCCACAGCGGCAATCATTTCTTGTGCAACGGCTTCTGGCGAATCACCGGCCTCGACGCGATGTGAAAACGTTTGGAGCAGACTTAGGACCCATGGAATCTTGTTGCGTACAAAATCGATTATGTATGGCCGTTCGCTAAGGGGTAGTGTTGACCCCTTGAGTTCTCCCCCCTCCCTTCCAAAACTCGCATCCAGATAAAACGCAAAAAAATCGTTAAACTTTGCGCCGGTTTCAACCATCAGCTGGCGAAAAATCTTCGCTGATGCCTCGTCAGGACAAATAATGTTCATAAGTTCATTTTCGCCCTGATCAAACTGATCAACACGATCCAGAAGTTGATCCATTACTAGTTTTGCAATGGCAGGCTGCGTCTCCAAGATTCCTTTGCACAAAATGTTTACGCGGGCATCGCACGACAATTCGAAATTCCTAATGGAAAACCCATCTACCCGATCACAAAAGATCTTCAATATAGACAGCGTACTTTCTACTTCTTTTGCTGGAAGCCTTTGCAAAAGGTCGGGCAGCTTGCTGGCAATAAAATCTTGCGCATCAGGATGATACAATATTGCTCTGTGTTTCAATGTTGAAAGCAACCACTCTCTGTCTTCTGATTCAATCTCCTCATACCCACTAAAACCATCTGTAAGATTGCTTGCGGTTGCTTCAAAATGTGCTTTATAGTCTTCAACGTCTAGTTCGCCAAACTCAAATGCCCTCAATTGGGGAATACTCAACCTATACATAAGCCGATCTTTACCATATTCATTCCCTCGAGAAATTTTTTGCCTAATTTCATCAGTTGAAAAATACTGTAGGACATTTTTATATTCGCCACCCATTACCTCATATGAAAAAAAATCTGGATTTCCATCATATACATCTCTGATGAGTTCATTCCACTCAGCGTCTGTGAATACCCCCTCAAAGGCTTCTCTTTTCCCCGTCAAAGACGTAACCAACAAGCTCATCTCACTGCCATAAATATTCATCATAGCAACATTGCCTGGGGGGGGAATCTCTTTACTGCTTAGCTGGTCAATAAGGATCTTCTTTTTTTCTTTCGAGTCATACAAAGACCATGGAAAATTTTCAAAATGCGCATGCCTGCCAGGAGCAAACCAGTATTCCAATACCAACCCCTTATCGCATCGTTCCAGCACAGATTTGGGGACACGCAGAATATCGAAGTCACGCATTAAAAAAAATGCTTTTTGGACCCCTACATCTGCCTGAATCCCTAGCGGCAAAAGGCCAAAAAGTTGCGACATCCCCCGTTCATGTTGAAACTTGTCTACAACTTGTTCAATAAATTTTGGATCTGCCCAGTATTGCGAATCAATAGAAGATACAATCTGCTCCCAATTTGGATATCCTCCGGCATCTCTCAACTGCGCAAAAAGACTTTCCAGTTGCTTTAGCGCAGCAGCGGTATCACGTTCTTCTTCTTGCATTTCTTGCAGCCCCTCAGAAATCATCGCTCCCTCAGATAGAGAGGATTGCTTCATGCCTTTTCTTTCCATAGTTATACAATAATGAATTACAATATTACAATCAGGATATCAATATTCAAATCCAAAATCAACCAATAAAAAAAGACTCGAACAGAGAAGTTCGAGTCCTTCTTGGCTCCCAGACCTGGATTCGAACCAGGGACAACCACGTTAACAGCGTGGTGTTCTACCACTGAACTATCTGGGAATTGATAAAAAACTATACTATATATAGTATCACAAGTCAATCAAATGACACCTATTCGCCTTGACAATTGCCACATTTCCTCCCATACTAGCCCGACTATGACGCAGGCAATACCCATCACCATCATCCACTACGACGAAATAGCGCTCAAAGGTGATAACCGCCGCCGTTTTGAAGAATGTTTGGCTGAGAATATCCGCGCAAAGCTAAAACGCGCAGGGCTTTTGGACTGCAAAATCAGACGGCTGTACGGCAGAATCACAGCCGCTCATGGAACATGGGATGCTCTGCAAACACAAACATTCCACGAATCATTGCAGACAACATTTGGCGTTGCTTTTTTTGCGGACGCGCTCCTTGTTGCAAATGATTTGGATGATATTGAATACGCGGCCCTGTCCATTGCCGGCAGACAGCCATTTCAAACCTTTGGCATTGTGACCAGACGCGCGGTAAAAAATACACCGTTTAATTCAAAAGAAACCAATATTCAAATAGGATCGGCCGTGCAGCACGCAAGTGGCGCAGGTGTTGATCTTACCAACCCGGAGCTCACCATTCACATTGATATTACACAAGATGGTTCCTTTGTGTACGCAAATAAAATTGCAGGGCCGGGCGGTCTTCCAACAGGTATCCAAAGCAAGGCACTCGTGCTTATTTCCGGTGGAATCGACTCACCGGTTGCCAGTTTTATGATGCAAAAACGCGGCATTACACCCGTCTATCTTCATTTTCACTCATACCCATTTACATCTGACGCGTCCATAGACAAAGTAAAGCGGCTTGTACAACAACTTGATACATTCAGCGGACCAAGTCCTTTATACATGCAGCCATTTAGTGACATACAAAAAGCCATTTTGCGCGATGTGCCGGATAAATATAGAATTATCATGTACCGTCGCTTGATGATGCGCATAGCCGAACGACTGGCACAAAACATAGGAGCAAAAGCGCTTATAACCGGCGAAGCCCTCGGCCAAGTGGCGTCACAGACCATGCAAAATATGGCTGTTATTGAAAATGCGGTCAGCATGCCCATTTTGCGGCCACTTATTGGTTTTGATAAAAAAGATATCATCCAAAAAGCGCAGGCAATTGGTACATACGACATTTCAACAGAACCGCACGATGATTGTTGCACCGTTTTTATGCCAAAAAAACCGGCCACCCGAGCAACATTGAGTGATATTGAAGAGGTGGAAAAAAGGCTGCTAATCAGCAGCCTTGTAGAGCAAGCACTCAATACAATTGTGTAGCATCTTTTTCGTTAGCCTTTTTTCTTGACGGAAAGCATGGCAAGAATAATCAGACCAAACGCGGTCATCGCCATCATGGGAATAGTGATATACCCAAAATTCAAGAAAAACCGATCAGTGCAGGAGGCCGCGTACCCTAGGTCGGAGCAGGGAAGAAGTGGATTATACGTGACTTGTTCAATGTAGTGAAAGCCCGCGATCACCAACCCCACGGTTGATAATACAAGACCATACGCGGCAATACCGGCGTCTTTTTTCGCCTGAGCCATCCCGAGCAACAGAACCTGAGGATACATCATAATGCGCTGATACCAACACAGCATGCACGGCGCGTAGCCGGCGATTTCTGAATAAAACAAACTGCCCGTTGTCGCAATCAGCGCGACGACAAAACCGAGCATAAGCGCCCGGGGCTTCAGCCAATGCAGCAGGCTCATCCACCAATCACCGCATTTTTTATTCCCCAGCTTGGCACCAATCCATGAGACAAGAGCACCGGCCAATATAACGTCACCAACAATGGTGAGGATTGCCAATATTTTTGTGACATTCTCTACAAGCATACAATGAATACTTACTAAATTATATTAGACGTGACAGGTACTCATGCCCCGCTTTTCCAGGTACTGCTGATGATATTCTTCTGCCTTATAGTAGGGACCGGCCGGCTCAATTACCGTTGCGATAGATTTTTTGTAACGACCGGATTCTTCTCTGTTCTTTTTTGATGCCTCGGCAACACTTTTTTGCTCGGGTGAATGATAAAAAATAACAGAACGATACTGTTCACCAACATCGGGCCCCTGACGGTTGACGGCCGTCGGATCGTGATTTTCCCAAAATATAGTCAAAAGGGCGTCATACGAAACCTTCTCAGGGTCATACTCAACATGAACCACCTCAGCGTGTCCGGTATCATGCGTACATACCGCTTCGTAGGATGGATCTTCCACGTCGCCCCCCATAAAACCCACGCTCGTTCCCACGACCCCGTCAACATGGCGAAATACTTCTTCAACCCCCCAAAAACAACCGGCACCGAATGTCGCTACATGAATGGTTTTCATACTTATCCTTTTGAAAGACGCTCTCGTACCTTTGCCACCACATCCTCAAGCGTCCAGTTGCTCTTAACTAAATAATCATATACTTCTTGCTTGTCAGCCTCCTCTACATCTTTCCCTTCACTCAAGTTGCTCAATACTATCACAGGCACTGAACGGCCCCAATGATTGATCCGTAATTTTTTTAACATCGTTACGCCGTCCATAACAGGCATAATCAAATCAAGCAAAATAAGATCCGGTCGTTCTTCTTCGGCTTTGGACAACCCTTCTGCTCCATCCCGGGCTATCACAACATCAAAACCCTCGATGGTAAATTTGTGCTCGAGCGCCTTTACCAAATGGGTATCATCCTCCACAATCAAAATGGTTGATCGCGCACTGGTTTCTTTCGTCATACAAAGTGTGTTAATTATTGTCCTGAGCAACAGGACAATGCTCAGGGTCATCAATACATTTTTTTAAATCACCGACAATCTCATCCAGCGTATGCTGCGCTTTTATATAAAATTTGTTTACACCCATGCTCAAATACGCAGAAATTTTATCATCGCTCACAGTATTTGATACCACCAGCACGGGAACATCAGCCCATTTACCGTTTTTCTTTTTGACCTGCTTGACAAAGTCCAACGCGTCTTCGTTCCCAAGCAAATAATGATCCACCCACATGGCATGAATATGTGGCAAACTCTTAACATAATCCAGCGCCTGTTCCACCGATCGCGCTGTAATAACTTCATACCCACTTTTTTCAAGCTTGATACGGATGACATCTAACAATGGTTGTTCATCCTCTAACACGAGTATTACGGTGTCTTCAGAGGCTTTCTCTATCATTTTTTTCTTCGATATCATATGTTATGTAAGTGATTTAGTTCCCTTTTTTTCTTTCATACCCGAAAGTGGTAACTCCACAAAAAATGTTGTCCCCTCATTTTCTACGGATTCAAACCATACTGTCCCACCGACATGATCGACAATTGATTTGACTATGTAGAGGCCAAGGCCCGTTCCTTCGGTATCCATTTTCACTACATTATCAGCCCGAAACAGCTTTGTAAAGATTTGATGCTGCTGACTTTCCGGAATGCCGTATCCGGAATCAGCTACCGTGATCCTCACAACGCCCCCTTGTTCTTTTTTTCCTCGCTGGACAACTCCTATTTCTATACTTCCACCCTGGGACGAATATTTGATGGCATTGCTCAACAAATTTTCAACCACGATTCTAAGCAACTTTCCATCAAGCATCATGGGTATACCCTTTTCATTACCATTCACGGTAAGTTGTATATCTTTTTTCTTAGCCAAGACTAAGACATCGGAGACAACATCATTGACGAACTTTGAGATATCCTGAAGCTGCGGTGACACCATAAATGTTCCCATTTCTATGCGTGACACGTTCAAAAGCGCATTTACCAGATCCACCATCCTATGATTCCCCGCGTATATTTCATTGAGATACTTGCGCTGAGGCTCGCTGATCTGGCCGGCATCGCCGGACAAAAGCATTTCCGTATACCAGTTAATGGTTGAAAGTGGTGTCCTAAGTTGATGTGATGCCAGAGACACAAACTCTGTTTTTGATTTATCGACTTCATACTCTTTGGCTATGTCACGGAAAACGACAACACCGCCAACCGCCCTATCCCCTATTTTCATGACTGAGGCGGTCACACTGACCGGAATGATCTGCCCTCCCTTGTGGGTATAAAAATACCGTGTCTGCAGCGTTTCATTATCTTTAAAAACCTTCAATGTCAAAAATTGTTCTTCAGCAATGGGAATACCGTTTTCATCCGTCGGCTTCATTATATTTGGCCATAGCTGGCCTGTGACTTCATCCGGACGATATCCGGTGATAGTACACGCCGAATTGTTTACAAGGCGGACCCTTCTTTGCATGTCTGTCACCACCAGCCCTTCACCCAGAGATGAAAGAATTGCTTCATCTTTCGCTTTCTCTCCTTCGATTACATTTTTTTCTTCATTAAGATCCTCCAATAAATTCAGCATGGCCAGCTTCGTATCTTGCAATTTTTGATTCTTATCCTTCAGCCTCGCCAACGCTTCTGTTGTTTGCTTTGTTTTGTAAGCGACCTCTTTGGTTAACGATGCGTACGATTCTCGCAGTTTATTTCGCATCACATCAAATGTTTGAGAGAGCAGACCTATTTCATCCTTTGCATAGACAGGAATGACAATATCAAACTCACCATGCGACAGCTTATCCGCGACGTCTGTTAACTCATGAAGAGGGCGCATGATACTTCGGCGCAGGGCGATCATGACAAATGAAAGAAGAACTAAGACAACAGCAACAATTCCGGCCAAAAATTCAAGACTGCTTGAAAAAATAAAATCAATGTCCCGCTGTCTTTTTTCAATATCAACATACGTTATTTCCAATATTCTGTTTACCGCGGGAACAATTTGGTCGTCAATCATCCGAATACGCGCAACCAAATCCGCCGCTTGTCCATCACTATCACCGCCCTCCACAGCGACAATAATTTGACGGGACAAGCCACTTCTATCGGATAGTAGCCCCACATATGTTTCAATTTGTTGAACAATAAGATCATTCCCCATCATCGATACAAGAACATTTGTGTTCGCGCTCACGCGTAAATCAGTCTGAGTGGCCAAACGCGAGTATTGGGGATCACCGGTAAGAACAAACCGGTCAATCGCAGATAGTGATTCATGCACATCACGCGAAATCTCCGCGGCTGTTGCTTGTTCAGTTACATGCATTTCAATCTCGGCATTGATTTTTTGGATATCTTTGATTGAAAAATACGCGTAGAGTCCGAACAAAAGGATAATAACACTGACCAAACCAAAACCAAAAATAAGCTGCGATCGAACCGATATATTGTGTAATCGCGTCATCATATGTCAGACGATATGCCAAGCACATGGGCGGTATCCCAATTAAACACTTTTTTCACGCGCGCCGCGGTTTCTGTTTTTAACCAAGAAGGATGGCTCCCTCTTAAAATAAGAGCGGCCTTGTCACCGGCCAACGTGCCAACGTCAAAGGGATCATACCCCAACCCAACCAGTGCCCCGGCATCAACATCGTCCGGATTGCAGGCGATGGTCGGAATCATTTCTTGTCGAGCCCATTCGATAATAAAATTTTTACCTTCTCTGCCAAACGATGTATCGCAGGAAAGGTAAAATACGTCCACGCCAGATCCATCTACCGTAATGTTTTCAATAAGCTGCGCGGTTTGAATTGCTGAAATATCCACCACGTCAAAACCTTTTTCTTTACTCAACTCAACCAGCTCCTTCAGCTGGAGAGACACACCGGGGTCATTCTTTCCATGTATGTACCCTACGGTATGAAACCTTTTGCCCGTAGAAGATGAATTTTTAAACAGTGTCTCCAGCAAATAAAATTGATCTTCCAACGGAACATAATCTCGGACACCCACCAGATTATTTTGAGAATGATCCAAAGAAGAAATCAAACCCAATTCAACGGGATACGTAACAGATGAAAAGACAACCGGAATATTGTCCGTGAGACCATGCGCCATGAGTGTCCCCTGTGTTGTAAGTGAATAAATAATATCCACTCGTTGATCTATGAATGCTTGAATTGACCTCTCCTGCTCGGCAGGGTCTCCCATGGCATTGCGAAACACATAGTGAATCGTATCACCGTCTTTGTAGCCCGCGCGCGTCAGCGTATCCATAAAGCCCCGGATACTCTCTTCGTCATTTTTATTTTCATCCCAAAAAGATATGCCAACAACAACATCCGTTCCGTTTGGGCGCTTATATGAATATATCCGAACCAAAATAAATACAACAAACCCAAGAATGATCAACAAAGCGACCACTCCAAACACATTCCCATGCCGCGTGCGGCCTGATTGACTGCTTTCTACATGCGATGGTGCTACAGATGCGTCAGCGCTCTCCGGAGACTGCTTGTACAAGAAATAAATCCCGATCAACAGAAAGACAAACCCCAAAATAGCCATTGAGAGCGGAGCAACCGTGTGAACCAAAATGACCAATGCTTTTCTTTTTTTCGCATTCGTTACCTGTTTTTCAACACTCGCGTCCGTGTATGAATTACTGAATGAATTCCAAGGGGAAACCCGATCTCCGCTCGCACGATCATAGTAATATGCCGTGCTATGGTCAGCGAATTTCACCAGGTACCCGGTTATTGGTTCGACCCAAACCTCCACATGCGGGTCCACTTCCACCCCGCGCTGTTCCGGAACACCGGGAAGATATTGCAACTCATTGCTCTGATCGATTCGGACATTCCTATAATCACTTTCGTAACGAAAAACGCGCAAGCCAAACAACGATTCTTCTTTAAGAAAAATCATCCGTGCCGGCCCGTCATAATTCGTATGCCAATATGTGAATGTTTCTCCCTTTGATAACCCCCGAGGAGCAAATAAATACCCCTGCCGGTCTTTGTCTCCATACCCCGCCGTATGCGCTCCCGTCTTGGCGTTGACGCCGTATTCTCTTTCAACGGAAAAAATAAAATCGTCCGTCAAATTTGTTACTGAAAAAGAATTATTGAGTGTATACGTATCACCGTCAATCGCTGTGACAGCATATCCATATTCTGACTTCGATATTTGTGCCCCTACAAAATCTTGCGCGTCTTCATCATAAAAATTATCTAAAGAAAAAAGATCGGCTGAATATGAAAAATCGGCAGGCAATTTCGTTATTTCCGGTGCGATCAAAAATATCCATATGGGAATGAAACAAAAAAAGCTTGCTGCTAAAAAAAGATATTTCTTCATACGACGGACAGTTCATCGACAGGGCGAGTACTCGGTGTAACCGCCTCCAACTGTCGAATTTTTTCCTTTAACGCGCGCATTTTCAGCTCTCGACCAATCATTAGGCTATTCATTTTTTCCAACTCTTCCGTCTGGCGGCGCAGTGTTTCTTCAGTGAATTGAGCATCCGTCACATCATGCACAATACCGTATAGTCGGATGGGTTTACCATTCTCATCCGCCTCCACCTGCGTGATGCAATGAATAATACAATTCCGTCTCTGAGCCGTCACCATTCTTTCAAAAGAATTAAAGCCTTCTTTTGTTTGTAACGAATGCTCTACAAGCTCAAACATTTTTTGTCGAGTATCCGGATGAAAATAATGAATCCACGCCTCCATGGATACATCTATCGAGTCCGGCTCCAATTCGTAAATTTGGTACATTTCATCCGACCAATGAACAACATTCCGCTCAATATCCCATCCCCATGAACCGATACGAGCAACCTTCTGTGCTTCATCGAGGGCTCTCGTCTTACTGATTAATTCTTGCTCCATTTCTTTTCTGTCCGTAATATCATGTCCTGTCACAATATACCCGTCAGGCACGCCCTGCGTATTGTGCGCGATGGTAGCCCGACCCCAAATAAAAAGGTGCCCCCCATCCTTTCGAACAAACACCATCTCGCCGACATATCCTTGTTCAAAATCTTTTTCCAGTCGATCAAAAAGAAACGATCGCGACTTTTCAAATTGCGATTTTGTCATCAGTGTTGGAACAATGGGTCTGCCAATAATCTGATCCACTTTCAGACCATGCATGTTCGCCCAAGCCAGGTTTACAAATCGTACTGTAAAATCTATGTTCAAAATCAAAATACAGGCAATAGTCGCTTGCAATGCCCGCTCCAAATGGTTTATTCTATCTTCAATCTCCGCGCAATTATGTGGCGGATTTTGTTTTTCACTCTCTGTCTGCATGCTGTAAAGTATAGCATGTTCAAGTAAAACAAAAAACTGCACCGTGTGCAGTTTTTTTGAGTACTATACAGTAACTCGCTCTACCGCGTAACTCTCACCTGTGCGGCGTTCTCAGACTCGCAGGCTTGAATCACAATCGCTCCTGTTGAACTTGATATGAGTGTATACCCTGTCGTTCCCGCAGACCATGTTACGGCGCCGGTAGGACTGACCGGTACTTCGGCCAAGTACCCTTCGGCAACAAGTCCTTGCAGATTCACACAATTTCCATCCGCGGTAACCTGTGCGTCACACGACGCGTTGTCGTCATCGCACCCCGCGACATCACTTCCAATCATGTATATTTCTCCCGCAGTCAAAGCGGTAATAGCTGACAAATATGTCCCGCCATTATCAATCTGATCCACTTTCACGGCACTCAAAACAGCGGTGACATCCGTCCACCGCGCCGCGTCTCGCGCATCGCGAAAACGAGTAAGGGGGTCAAGGGCGACAAAAGCGACTGCCGCCAAAATCGCGATAATGGCAATGACGATAAGCAACTCAATAAGCGTAAATCCTCCTCGTTTATGTTTTGTATCAAACATACATAATCTTTTTTAAATAATTCTAGCTATAGAATACCATCGGCGTCCTTTTTTTTCAAGAAATTCCAGTAACATTATTGGAGACGATCAACAACAACGACCTGCAATGATGTTTGTTCAGCATTATATGATGTCTGATCTTCGGTTGTAGTTGGCAGCTCTTCACCGGGAATATCAAGTACCGGCGGCAAAATAGGGCTTATCGGAGTCACCGGTGGCTGCTCAATATTTGGAATCCTCTCCAAAAGCTGTTGAATCTGCGCGGCCTGTTCATCGCGGCCCTGCTGGCGCTGCGCATCCCTGTATGTGTATACGGAATCCATAAAAAAGGCTCCCAAAATAAATACAAGGAGAAGCGCAACCAACTCAATACCAAACTTGCTTTTATTCTTTCCATACGACGTATGCTTCATAAGCGCGCTTTGCAGCTTTCCCTGTTTGCGCGGCGCCGATGCTGGCTGAGACGTTTTTAACGGCTGATACTGACCGCGTTGAATGGTACTGGTTTTTTTTGGTGCTTTGGGATCAAACGGGACGAGTCCATTCGCGTCGAGAAATTCTATATGAGGATCACTGCCATTTGGCAAGGCCAAACCGACTGCCTCAATAAACACACTACCCACATCAGCGCCCGGCACGAGAGGCGACGCCCCTAATCGTACAGGGACTCCCACTGTTTGGGACAATACGTCCAAAAGGCCTTGCTGCGCGCTGCCTCCTCCAACCAACATCATATCGGCCACGGCAATATTTTGCCGCGCTGTGGTCTCTTTTAATATCCGTACCAATCGGTCACCTAAGGCGGCCGCGACTTGCGTCATAGTGGGACTGCCGGAAATTTGCATCTGCGCCTTTTGCTGCTCTGCCGCGGCCATGTCTATGCCCTGCTCCGCGGCAATGGCTCCGGTAAACGTCGAGCCGGCGATATGTATGGTCTGAGAGCGAACAATACCGGTTTTATCAAAAACACCAACATGGGTTGTCCGGCTTCCAATGTCAACCACTGCCACAGGATTTTTGGGCATCCCGGAAAAAAGTGCCCGGGCCGTTGCTATCTGTTCGCTATCAAATCGGTTCACTTTTATCCCCTGCTCGCGAAAAAAAAGCTGCCACGCGGCAATATACTTTTTGCTTGTTGCCAATACCCGAACCCTGACCGAGCCGTTTGCGCCGGGATATGTCTGAAATGAAAAATGAATGTCCTTTTGAGGGAGAGGTAATATTTTGGGTAATTGTTTTCGCAAAATATCATTCAGCTGTTTTTTTTGCTCCTCCGGAATGGAAAAAATATGAATATACACGTGTGACTCGGGAATGCCAAACGCAATCCCCTGCGAACGAAGCGGTATGCCCGCCTGCTGGTAAACCGCGCTAAGAGCCTGCGCCAATTTTGCGGCATCGACAATTTCTCCACGCTCCACAATGCCGGGAGCAATGCCAACACGCCCTTTTGCTTTTACCGTAAAACCGCGCCCTTTTTTATCCAAAGAAACTAGCTCTATGGTGCTATCGGAAATATCGAGCCCTATGTTGGTGTGTTCCATCATACCTTATAAGTATTCCCAATCGGAAGCCGTCACGGTCGTACCACTTATCGACGCATCCACCCGAAGCACCTGCCTGACATTGCTGAGCGTGCTTGTCACGTACAATGTTCTCAACGCGCCGTTTGACGCTATGGACAGTATACAGGATCCGTCCCCCAGACTCAAAGTATCACCCGTGTATGCGCCCTCAAAACGCAAACGACGCAATCCTTCATCAGCGCACCCATCGGCTATGGCACGCGCCTCATACTGCAAATCCTGTGTAAATCCAATATCCAAATCGCCAATGCTTAAAAACGCGGCGCTCATTGCCAGTATAAGTGTGGCCGTCCCCACGACAATAACCACGAGTAAAAGTGATAATCCCTGTTTGTTCATATTCATAGGCGTGTGCTGGCGGTGGACGTTACCGATGTTTGATAAAAAAATTCAATACCGGTTGAGCTGGCGTACATAACATCCGCAACCATCCGAATGCTATCGGCGCCCGATACAGGACTCAAATTTGTAAAAATAAATTTGGTGATTGACAAGTCACTGTCGGTCACCGGCACAGCGGGATTTCCGCCCTCACTCACCTGCAACCGACCGTTATCTCCGGTCAATGAAAAGATAGTTGGATCTTTTGATGCGTCAAGCATTTGAAGCGAAAGCACGCCGGGATCCGTATCAAACGTTGACGCGCCGGTATTAACTGCAGTCGCCTGCTTTACCGCGTCCGTGATCGTCAACACCGCCAATCGCATTTGAGCATTTACACTCTGTATGGCATAACTCTTATTCCTGGCGGTTGAAATATGCAAGGTAAACGTGACAAGGGCCGTGGCCACAATACTAAAAATAGCAATGTAAATGATACTTTCAAAAAGTGTAAAACCGCTTTTGTTCATATGCTATCGGTAGTTAACCCGAATCTCAGAAAATGTCGGCGTATTTGTCCCGTCGCCAATCAACTCCAATCTATATTGAGCCCACCGGTTGCCATTGAGCGAAGTGGACACAAGCGATCCGGTATTGTCGGTAAAATAGGTTGCCGCGCCACTCTCTCCATACCACGCCGTCCATGCACCCGGGCTTCCGCCACTATCAGGGGCTGTCCGCAACTGAATTTTTGCCTCACATGTTGGTGTACACGCGGGGATACTTTGATCCCATTCAACCAACTGTACAGGCGACGCGTCTGACATATCAAACGCAGAACCGATGACCCAACCGCTCAGTGCGTACCCTCCGCCTCCACCCGATTCCCCATAATCAACACGGACATTATCAAGTCGCACAAACTGCGTCCCATCGCTCTGCAAAAACGATTTCAATACTATTTTTCCACTGCTGGTGGAAAAATCCCCGATATTAGTATCGACAATTGCTGCTGTGTTGTAGTTACTCGCTCCGGCAGCAGCCCACGAACTTCCGTTCCAATATTGCCACGTCGCCCCCTCATCATCGGAAAGTTGGTAATACACTTCCCCGCCATTTTTAATGGCTGTTTCAGTAAAACCTGTCCACTGTTCAGGACTTGCAAGCGACAGTGATGTAGAGGCTGTCACCGGTGGCACGTCGGTTGGATAGCTGCTTGACGATTCAAGCTCAATAGTGGTCACAAAACCGTCTGATCCGGTACTTTGATACGCGATGGCATATGTATCCGCGGCAGCAAGCTCCACAATGCTGGGATAATAGGCATCTGCCGTATCAAACTCCAGTGTATCAAGTACCGCGGCGCCAATTTGCCCATTGGTGGCGATATCTATCATAGTGATGAATCCATCACCGGCAACACCGGAATACGCAATAAAATAATAATCTCCGGTCGCGTACAACAAATCAGGATAACTGGCGTCATTGGTATCAAATTCAAACGTGTCCACGGTGCTACCACCGATATTACCGCTTGAGTCAATGGTCATTGTCGCGAGCCAGCCATCACCGTTCGCACCCTGATACGCGACAGCATAATAGTCCCCGGACACATGTTCCAGATCCGGCCGAAAGCCGTCACTTGGATCAAATTCAAAACTGTCGACAGTGCCGGCGCCAATATTCCCGCTTGAATCAATCGTCACTGTCGCCACCCAACCATCATTCCCAGGCCCTCTGTACGCGATCGCATAGTAATCACCGGACACATGAACCATGCTTGGTTCCCTACCATTATTGTTATCCCACTCGAGTGTATCCACCGTACCCGCACCAATATTGCCGCTTGAATCAATCGTCACTGTTGCAAGCCAGCCATCAGTCCCAGGACCCTGATATGCGATTGCATAGACATCACCACTGACGTGGACGACGCTGGGCACGTCACCGTTTCCAGTATCATACTCCAAAGAGTCAACAACAGAATTCCCAATATTGCCGGATGAATCAATCGTCATAGTTGCAAGCCAGCCATCAGTCCCAGGACCGGCATACGCTATGCCATAGACGTCCCCACTCACATGAAAAATATATGGTTCCCCACCTTGACTTGTGTCAAATTCAAGTGTATCGATGACACTGGCAACAATGGTACCGGCTATGTCAATATCAACGGTTGCAAGCCAGCCATCGCTTCCAGGTCCTTGGTACGCAATAGCGTAAATATCACCACTCACATGAATCATGTGCGTTTCCGCTCCGTTGCTCGTATCAAATTCAAATGAATCAATTACTGCGTCGGCAATGCCGGACAGTGAAGCAGCGCCCGCCTTAAGTTGCGCGTAGCCGCCCGTGACTTCAATTTTAGCTGAATCAAACTGATAGTCTCCGGAATTGGAAAACGTCCAATCGTATGACTGTTCACAACTAATGGTCACATTGTCCAGCTGTACAAACTGCGCACTGTCGCTTTCCAAAAATGCTTTGAACATGATAGCCCCCGTACTTGTTGAAAATGTTTGAATATTAGTATTAATCACGCTACTGATATTGTAATCTGTGGCACCCACCGCGCTGGCCCACGCGGCTCCGGTCCAATACTGCCATGTGGAGCCAGCGTCTTCTGACAGTTGGTAGTATATTTCCCCTCCATCTTTTGACGCGGTCTCGGCAAACGCGGACCATGTATCAATTGCCGGCACGCTAAAGGACGCGGTTGGATTGATTGAAGGAGTATCCGAAGGGTATGTTGATGCTGTTTCCAGATCAATAGTTATCACAAATCCATCCCCCGCAACCCCTTCATACGAAATGGCATAGATGTCACCGGCGACTATTTCTACCATGGTTGGATTCGTACCATCGGATGTATCGAACTCCAAGATATCAATGGCCGATGCCGCTATATTCCCGTCTGTTTGAATGTCAATCAGCTGGACAAATCCGTCACTCCCCGGCCCGTTGTACGCGACCAGATAGGCTGTCCCGGTAGCGTACAAGATACTCGGAGTAATTCCGCTACTGGTATCAAATTCCAAGCTATCTATGAGGCTATTTGTTATGTTGCCGGACGTATCAATCGTAACTGTCACCAGCCACCCATCCGCGCCCGGCCCGTCATAGGCTATGGCATACACGTCACCGCTCACGTGCTGCAACTCCGGCCGGTTCGCATCATTCGTATCAAATTCAAAGGTATCAATGGTTGACGCTGTGATAGCCCCCGATGCATTAATGGACACTGTTGCCAACCACCCGTCTCCCCCGGAGCCGTTGTAGGCAATGGCATATACATCACCGGATATATGAACAATATCCGGTCCCTGCCCGCTGTCTGTATCGTATTCAAAACTGTCAACGACGCTATTTGCGATATTACCGGCTGAATCAATATCCACGGTCGCCAGCCAGCCGTCTCCTGCCGGGCCCTGGTATACGATTGCATAAATATCGCCGGCAATGGCAATGACGTTCGGTGTTTCTCCATTGGATGTATCATACTCAAGGCTGTCAATAACAGAAGCTCCAATATTGCCTGACGAGTCAATGGTCATCGTCACCAGCCACCCGTCAACACCCGGACCGTTATACGCGATACCATACACGTCCCCGCTCACATGAAAAATATCAGGCGTATCTGCGTCGGTCGCGTCAAATTCAAGTGTATCAATCACACTGGCTGTAATCGTCCCCGCTGAATCGATATCAACCGTCGCAAGCCACCCATCTCCATTGTCACCTCTGTACGCTATAGCATAGATATCGCCGGACACATGAATAATATCAGGTTCGTGACCGTCAACCGTGTCAAATTCAAAACTGCTCAAGACAGCATCAGCAATACCGGACAGCGCTGGTGCACTTCCCTTCAGCTGCGCATTCCCCCCTGTCACTTCAATTTTCCCGCTGTCATACGAATACTGACCCGGTGTTGTAAATTCCCAAATATTTGTACCACACCCGCCCCCTGCAGAAGCCAGCGTTACCTCTCCGGCAACTGACACATTCACATTGCTATCATCACTATCATACTTTGTCGCGTCCGACCACAATGACTGACCAGCCCCTCCCACCCAATCAGTCTGCGTCCAATCGGAACTGTCCCAGTTACTGACATACGCCACTCGCTCCACTGTTGAAGTGACACCAGGTCTTGGCTGCCACTCCACCAGAACGCTGGCAAGTTTCAAATGCTCATCTGTGTACGTTCCCGGACAGGTAACAATATCACTGCTTCCGTCTCTGCACACATCCTCAAAGGTAATTGTCCGCACATAGTCACCAATAGTCTCTGTTGTATTTTCTCCATCAAAAATCCATTGTGCCCCACTCACTGACACGGAACTGGTTGAATATGTGAATTCGTTATATGCTCTGTCTCTGATGGATCGCACGGCTTCCAGTCCTTCCTCTGCCAGCGAGGTTGCCTGTACGTAGTGGGTGCTCTGAACATCCGCCCTTCCATTTCCTGCAGACAAGCTTAAAATACTTGCCGCCAAAATAGCAAAAACGGCAATGCCCAACATTGCCTCCAAAAGTGATAGCCCTCTTTTATCTGTCGTAATTCGCATTGTTTACTGCAATAATATTTTCCCGCTTGCGAGAACGTGAATGGTTGACTGAATATTGAGTGTTGGATGTGTAATGACGATATCGCTTGTGACGCTTGGCAACCCGGACCCTTCGCTAAAATGATAGTCTGTGGCATCCGGACTCAACTGGACCGCCTGGTACGTGACTACTCTGTCATATTGCGTTTCTCGCGCCGCATACGACCCGCCTTCATACAGCGTCACGCTATCGCTCTGCACATACACACCATGCGCGTCCAAGTTATACCGCGCGCTGGATCGTGTTTGCGCTGTCCGGAGTGCTTGCGCCACTTCTGCCGTCGCGTCACCAAGCTGTGCACGCGGCTGCAGCCGCGCAAAAATTGCCGCTCCGGCAGCGCTCATTATTGCGATCATGGCAATAACAATAAGCAATTCAATTGTCGTGAGCCCGGATCGAGACGCATGCGTGCTATCTGTTTGCGCTAACGCTACCCGTAATTTCATAAATTGGTGTAATAATGGCCAAACCAAGGGTGGTCACCACAACCCCTATCAAAAGGAGCAAAATAGGCTCAAGAGCCGTTGTCAGTGCGGTCGTTGAGGTATCAACTTCCTGTTCGTAAAAATCGGCCAAATACAGCAATGTTTCACTCAAATTGCCGGACTGCTCACCCACATTCACCATGTTAATAACGAGTTTGGGAAACAAATGTTCAAATTGCTGCAAATTTTCAGCCATGCTTTTGCCACTTTGTATCTCAGACGCCACCTTTGCCAATGCGAGTCGATAATATCGGTTGGTAACGGTACCGCTGGTGATTTGTACCGCGTTATCAATATTCACACCACTGCCAAGCAGCGTCCCAAAGGTTAAACAAAAGCGAGCAAGATTTGAACTTTTTGAAATATGTTTCAACAGTGGAAACTTGAGCAATATTTTATGCGTGACCGGCTGTGAAAAAGTGGCTCTTGCCAACGCGACAACGCCCACCAAGATAGCCAACGAACCTGTTACAACAGCCAACCCATGCGCGCGCATCAAATCCGAAAACCACAGCACCATGCGAGTACTCAAAGGAAGCTCAATTCCTTTTAAACCCTTAAACAGCGGCGTAATTTGCGGTAAAATGTAATACGCCATGCCAAGCGCCAAAAAAAATGCGGCAATCAGCACAATGGCCGGATACGTCATGGCGCTCTTCACGCGTCGCACCAATTGTTCTTCACGTTTGAGCTGATCCGCAATGTTTGTCAAATTCCCGGCGAGTGTTCCGGACGCTTCACCCGCTCGAACCACATCAGTAAATAAGCCGGGAAACACTTTGGGATATTTTGCCATTGCGTCCGCCAGCGATGATCCTTCTTCAATAGACCCGACAAGCTTTCCAATGACTTTTTTTAACTTCCCCTTTGCCGAGTCGGCCGCTATTTCAAGCGATTCGTGCACTGTCAGGCCGGCCTCGATCATAACGGACAAATGCTTGGCAAATACAGCCATGTCAACCACGGACACGCGGCCAAAACTGATTTCTTTTTTCCAAAACGGCAATTTTTTTGTTGTTTTTTCAGGCATATTTTTATTACATGGCAACGCGCAGTACTTCTTCAAGGGTCGTCACCCCATCGAGTACTTTGCGAATGCCATCTTCAAGCATGGTTGTCATACCTTTTTGTCTTGCCGCTGCTTTAATTGAGTCGGAGTCTGAATGATTGACCACCAGCTGTCGCATTTGTTCATCCATGATCATGACTTCAAAAATACCGATCCGTCCGGCGTATCCCGTATCGCCACATACTTTGCAGCCATTCCCCTTATATAGCCGAAGATTATCAAGGGAAACCCCAATACGACTCAAAAACGCTTCACGCTCGCCATTATCCTGCAATATTTTCTTTTCCTGGTCAGTAATGACATGACTTGCTTTGCACGACGCGCAAATCACCCGAACCAAGCGCTGCGCAATAATAATATTAACGGTTGACGCGACTAAAAATGGCTCAACCTGCATGTCGAGAAGCCGAGGCAGCGATGTTGGCGCGTCGTTTGTGTGCAATGTTGACAACACCAAGTGTCCGGTCAATGCCGAGTTAACACCAATTCCCGCTGTTTCTTCATCTCTGATTTCTCCCACCATGATGATATCCGGATCCTGCCGGACTATCGAGCGAAGCCCCTGCGCAAAAGTAAGGTTTGTTTTTGTATTCACCTGAATCTGCGTCACCCCCGATATATCGTATTCAATAGGGTCTTCAATAGTGGCAATATTCACATCACGCTTGTTGAGCAACTTCATCACCGCATATAAGGTCGTTGTTTTCCCGCTTCCGGTCGGACCGGTCACCAATATCATGCCGTGAGGGTTCTTTATATTTTCTTTTACTTTTTCCAAATCATGGCCAACAAGACCCAAATTCGTAAGAGTAAATTGACGGCCATGCGACGACAACAAACGCATCACGACATTTTCGCCATACTTGGTCGGAACCACAGAGACACGAACATCGATCGCTTCGCCCGCGTCACTGACAAAACGAAATTTTCCATCCTGCGCGGCACGGTGCTCATCCGTACGCATACGGGACAATACTTTAATGCGTGTCATAACACGCGAATGCATGTCCAAATCCATTTCTAGTCGATCACTCAATACGCCGTCAACACGAAACCGCACCAATGATTTTCGTTCATACGGTTCGATGTGAATATCAGACGTTCCATTTCTTTCCGCGTTGTTCAAAATAAGGTTTGCCACATGCGCGGTCAAACCTTCCACCGCATCGTCTGCCTCAATATCCTCAGTCGTATCGTCGGAGATAGTGTCAAGCAAACTTTCGTACGCAGCTTTTATATCTTTTTTGTACCGTTTCAACGCGTACGCAATGTCCTGAACAAGCGTGATAAAGACCTGAATAGATGTATCAAAACGTTTCTCCAGTACATCAATAATCTCGGTCTTTGTTGGGTCAACAATGGCTACCTGCACTGTCCCGTTCGCCTTGCCAAATGCCACAATCTGTTGACTCACGGCCATGCTTTCAGGTATTTGAAAAAAAATATCATCATCTACTTTTTGTTTTTGCAGGTCAACATATTGATAACCAAAATACTCACCTACAGCCTGACCCAAAAGCGCTTTTGTTAAAACATTATTATTAATAAGGGATTGCTGCAATGGAACATCATCTTGGGTTGCCAACTGCGCGGACTGAAGCATATCTTCTTGGGAAAGATACGCCTTTTCAATAAGTATCTTTTGTAACAACGCGTCATCAAGCATACATATTACTGAGATTGAGCGAGTGTTTGCTTTACATGATCAATCACCGCGTTGAGTGGTGTGTCCGACTTTACAAAATAATCTCTGGCACCCATTTCTTTTGCTTTTTGTATGTCCTGTTCCTGGCTCAAGTTAGTAGAGACAATAACCGGGGTCGTGTCCCCCCGTTGCTTCATACCTTCCAAAACCGCGAACCCGTCCACTTTTGGCATCATCAAATCCAAAAGAAGTAATGCATATCCTCCTTGTTGCAACGCCGCGAGCGCTTCCTCTCCATCATTGGCCACCTGAGCATCAAAACCAGAACCGTTCAGCTTTAGCTGCAGAGCGCGTGCCATTGGTTTTTCGTCTTCGGCAATCAAAATCTTTTGCCGTACTGAGTCGGGCATAGTTCCTATAATTAGAATCCGAACAAGGTAAGTATACCAGAAAGAATTTTTTGTGCACAGCTTTTCTTCACCTTTCGGTTCAACAAATTCAAAATAAATGATACTGTATCTTTAGTAACAGAGAAGTTCTTCAGAAACTCATGCGCGTGGGTTTTTATTTTGCCTGTTTCTCAGATTTCATCTTATGAAATTGCTCATTATTGAGGACGACCCCAACATAGTGGCCATCCTAAAAAACAATTTCGATTCAGAGGGATTTGTCACCGATATTGCTGACGATGGCGACGCAGGTTCCGCTATGGCTCGAGTAAACCAATATGACCTGATCATACTGGACATGAATCTGCCGCATAAGTCAGGAGATGCCATCTGCAAAGAAATAAGGGGCGCGGGAAAAAACACTCCCATTCTCGTCCTTACAATCGATGAACATACTGACAATAAAGTCGCACTGCTCAACGCGGGTGCCGATGACTACATAACCAAACCGTTTTCGTTTCATGAGCTGCTTGCCAGGGTTCGAGCCATTCTTCGTCGACCGACGCAGATTGCCGATGACACAATGCGCGCGCACGACGTGACCATGAACATTTCCAGCCAAACCGTCCGCGTTGGAAGCAAAGAGGTGTACTTAACCAGGAAAGAATTTTCGCTTCTGGAATGCTTAATGAGAAACAAAGGAAAAATGGTGTCGCGCGGCATGATTATAGACAACGCCTGGGATAACGACGCGGATTTTTTCTCAAACGCAATTGAAACGCATATCCTGAATATAAGAAAAAAAATTGATAGCAAAGACAGGTATCGCCTGATCAAGACAGTCCCCGGCCGGGGATACAAAATTGAGTAAATTATTTTATATAAAGGTCGAAAAATAATGTATTATTTACAAAAGAAAGAACCCTGTCGATTTTTTAAAAAAACAAGGGAATCCATATATGAATGATGTAATCAAAAAAGTGCTCACAAGCAAATCTGCTCGAAACAGCGCGTCCCTCACGGCAATGGTTGCCGTTGTCATGACCGCCGGCGTGCCGTGGCTCAACGCGTAGCCTAAACGCTATCAACGATAAACTGGATACCAAAAATGCCGTGTGCGTACCTTGGTATTCAGTTTTTTCAAATATGAACGATAGACTCATACAATACATTTCCCCGACATCCAACCATGAAGACACGCACCGCAGACAATTTATTTTGCATGTTCTTCTTTGTGCCACAATTATTTTACTGTCCATCGCGAGTTTTCTTATTTTGATCCAATCAATTCAGCTTGGCAGTACTTTTCGCGGGCTTCCTCTGTGGATTAATCTCGTACTGCTAACATTTTTCATAGGAATATTCCTCCTGTCAAAAAAAGGGTTCCCCCATATTTCATCGCAACTTTTTATCTGGACATATTTTTTATTTTCGATAGCGCTTGCCATACATTGGGGGGTAGAATTAATTGCCTCACTCATGTTTTTCGCACTCATCATTGTAATGTCTGGCATCCTGGTTAATTCTCTTTTTGCTTTTTTTATAACGATGGCAATTTCCTTTACTCTCTTTGTTCTGCATCATCTCCAGACGACTGGAGTAACTCATCCCAAATTGTATTGGAAACTTGAGCAATGGGGACGGGGAGAAATTATCACAGTGGGAATTCTTTTTTTCATCATCGCCACCGTCTCATGGCTTTCGAATAGGGAGATAGAAAAATCTCTGAAGCGAGCAAGAAACTCTGAAACGGCGCTCAAAGAAGAAAGAGATATGCTTGAAATCCGGGTAGATGAAAGGACCCGTGAACTGCAAAAAACGCAGATGGAAAAAATAGCGCAACTTTCCCGATTCGCCGAATTTGGCCGACTTTCCAGCGGACTCTTTCATGACTTGGTAAACCCCCTCACCGCCGTATCACTCAATATAGAAAAAATGAAATCACATACGACCGGGCAGGGTGAAATGACAGAGATTGAAGAAGATCTTATACGAGCAAAAAAAGCGACCGCACACATGCAAGCGCTTATCCAAGCAGTTCGCAAGCAAATGAGCCAGCAAACCGTTCAGGAACTTTTTTCCATCAATGAAGAAATAAAGGAAGCGATTCAAGTGCTGCACTACCGCGCCAGAAAAAACAATGTCAGTATTGAGTTTCAGTCCCAGCATGACATTCAAACGTTTGGCGACTCCATAAAATTCAGTCAGGTCGCGAGTAATTTACTATCGAATGCGATTGATGCGTACGTGGAGAGTCAAACCCCAAGCCCCGGCAGAAAAGTCCGCATTACCCTGAAACAAAAAAACAGCGACGTCATACTGGAAGTGAATGACCGTGCGCATGGCATACCGGCCGACATCATCGATACCATATTTGAACCTTTTTTTACAACCAAGCAATTTCATAATGGAATAGGACTCGGTCTTTCCATTACAAAAAATATCATTGAAAAAGACTTCGGCGGGACGATAACGGTTCAAAGCAACGAGCAAACAGGAACCAATTTTACCGTCACCTTTCATAAAAGAGACACCCTATGACACATATGTCTTTGACCAATATACTTAACCGCCAGTCCGTCGATGGATCGTTCGCGGATGAGGATACGCTCCCATCTGTCTTTGAAACAGCGTGGGCACTTCACATGTTGCATGATAATCCTGATGTAAAACAAAGTGCTGATGCAGGCAAAGCTGCAACATGGCTTCTTCAACAAAAGAATGAACAGTGGATATTTAGCGATTCTGTTGGCATACAATTTTTTGTTTTGTCTGCCATCACCCGGCATAACCCAGGCAGTATACACGGCGCTCCCCTCGCCCATATTCTCACGCAATTAACTTCCCTTGAATTGAGTGAAGGAGGACCCTATGGATCAATACCTGATTCAACTACTGTAGATGTGGGAGTCAATCTTATGATTGCCTATTTCCTATCATTGCTTGATGTTGAACTCCCTGCACTTACTCAACTGATTGGAGGAATTGATGGAGACTCACCCATTGTATCATCCGCCTTTCCGGATGAATCACCAATCCGTTATGTCCTGCAAAAAATGCACAAAATAAACACGTCAACAACTTCCAACGTAACCGTACGGAAGACAAATGATAGTGAACAACGCATCATGGATATGATAACTGATTTTGCCCGGCAACAAATGCACCACACATCTTTGGATATGGGAAACAAAGCGCTGGAACAAATACAAAAAACGATGCGTGGAAATCAAGACAAACAAATGCCCTTGATGGCCTACTACACACGTGAAGCACTGGGATCAAACGGTTCTCAATTTTCAAACAAAATTATTGCAAAATTGGGCTTGACAAATATTTTTTTCTGGACAGCATTTATTATTTACGATGATTTTTGGGATAACGATGAAGCTGCCAATCCGCAGATACTGCCAACCGCCAATCTCTTTGCCCGTTACTATACGCACTTTTTTACCAATATTTTCCCGGCCAAACCGGCATTCACAACTTTTTTTCATGCCCTCATGGATCAACTGGATGCAGCCAACACATGGGAAACCATATACTGCCGCACCACTGTAGAAAATAATATTTTTTCCGTTCCTGATGTGTTACCTGACTATGGCGATTACAGCGCAAAATACGCACCGGCTTCTGGCCATGTACTCGGTCCGCTTGCTCTGTTTACCGTACTCGGGCAAAATGTTTCATCCCAAGACAGCGGCAATCTACTCCGATATTTCAAACACTATCTGATTGGCATGCAAATTAATGATGACGCGCACGATTGGGAAGAAGATATGCAAAGGGGGCACTTAAGTACTGTTGTGGTAATGCTGCTCAGTTATTGGAAAACCATGTATCCACACAAAACAACTATTCATATGGTTAATGATCTTCCGGAATTACAAAAAATATTTTGGTTTAAAACCATTCAGCAAGCCTGTACGGCAGCCATGTACCATACCGACCTATCACGACAGGCACTCCATGCCATCTCTGTTATTGAAAACATGGCGCCTCTTGAATACTATATCAATAGTACGGAAAAAACAGCCCGCGATGCCATGCAAGAGCAACAGCACAGCACAGACTTTATTAGCGCATACAAAAAAATTAATCACTAACCCATAATCTTCATACTTTCTTTATATATTATTTATCAGACATTGAACCACGGCTTTGTAGACTACCAATACTACTACAGTGTCTATGACGCCAACTATTCTCAAAGAATTCAGATGCAAGAATTGCAATAAACTTTTTTTTAAAGGTCACATTTTGGAGGCGATTATAGAAATCAAATGTAAAAATTGTAAGTCGGTTGAAACAATAGATCAGATGCAGTCAGTGACACCGTAGCGCTGCCGCTATATTCGAATATGGCATAATACAGTCCAGACACTATACGGTTTTAAAAAATTGCTACTAGTAGCAATTTTTTAATGATTCAATAATTCTTCTCCGTAGTGGGACCCACGTAGAGCCACCTTTCTTTAAGGTCGATTCTCGTTTTCGTACCACGCTCTCTGATACATATGCTTCATAATACACGAGACGAAATGGTCGGTACGGTGCGCTAGATTTGCATTCTCCAATGTTGTGTTGTGTCACTCTCCTTTTCAAATTGTTTGTCGACCCTTTATAAAACCAATCTTGTTTTTTCAAAGATTGAAGCACATATACATAGTACATATTCCCTCCTTAAATGTATTGAATTGCTCAAGCGAGTACCAGAGCCAACCTCATCACTTCCGGACGGGGCAGGCACTGGCGCTCGCGGATGCGTCAGTAAAATATAATTTGGCTGTTTGGTATGTGTTGCTCAAGCGAGTACCAGGGCCAACCTCATCACTTCTTGGACGGGGCAGGCACTGGCGCTCGCGAGCGCCAGTGCAGGCGCGGTAGGAATCGAACCTACGCATACGGTTTTGGAGACCGTAGTACTACCATTATACGACGCGCCCATTGATCTGATTGTAATGGAAAAATCCCTAAATTCAAAATAATCCAGACTAAGTCGGGATTATTTTTTATTTTCTTGATGATCTGTGTGCTTTTTGCACTTCTCGCAAAATTTCTTCAATTGCAGTCTCTCTTTGATCGTTTTCTTGTTTTTTCGAGAAAAGTAATTGGAAGTTTTGCACACCGTACAGTCAAGCTTTATCATGTTGTCCTGTGACATATGAATGTTTATTCCCTTAACAAAGCAGAGCCATTATACCCGATTACCGCCATTTCGTCAAGCCCTGGTCATACAGTACTACAGGGCCACGGCCATATCCCCTCTGGCCCAGTCAGGAATGGCAATTTCAAGCTGTGTCTGCATAAAACGCAAGGTAAAATCATGCAAGCGCTTGTAAGACCAATCCGAAACGGATGCCGGTATATGAGGCTGCGGATCAAATCCCAACAGCACAAGTACCTCCAAAAAAAACAAGTCCACGACTCCGGGATGGGTATGCTCGGAACGATTCAGCTGAACCAACCAGTCTTCAAGAAGGTCAAACAGTCGATGATCAGGCTCATTAGGTTTGATTATCCGATCTATCGTATGAAGTACCAGCGCCGCAAATCGTATTGTTCGCTCACGATCTCGCATGTGAGAAAAATGAGATACGCACTGAACCGACGTTAACCGATCAATCTCAGCACCCGAAACAATGCCAACATCAACAACACAACTCGGCTCCAAATGAGCCGCATTCTTGCTAACTATTTTTTTTGCACCTTTTGCCAGCACTTCCAATTTTCCATGACTGCGGCTATACAACGAAACCACCTGATCATATTCCCGAAAATTCCGGCGACCCAATACCACGGCCCTCATATACTCATCTGCTTTTTATAGGTTTGCAAAATTACCATCGCCGCTTTTTCGTCTCTGGACGCGTCGCCCCCCATTTGGTCTGCTTCAAACGACGTTAACCGTTCGTCAACATACGTCACCGGTAATCCGATTTTTTTTTTCACACTATCACCAAATGCGCGAACTCGCTGCGTGTTTCCATTTTCAGCTCCATCTTCCAACGTAAGCGGTAATCCAATAACAACAATTCCAATATTTTGTTCCTCAATAAGCGTCTTCAACTCCTTTATTTGCTGATCTATTGCCTGTTCTTTGTTTTTTTCCACTTGTATTACACCAAACGGCAGCACAACATCCAGCCCCTCCTGCATCCATGCCAATCCAATATTCTTTTGCCCGTAATCAATTCCCAAAATATTCATACGACTATGTCTCAGATGGACGCCGCGTTGCCACAACGGCCCCATTGTCCGTAACGACAATCGTATGCTCAAAATGAGCCGCCAGGCTGCCATCTGCCGTGCGAATGGTCCACTGATCATCATCAACCCGTACCGCGAAGCCGCCAACCGTGATCATTGGCTCAATGGCAATAACAACACCCGGTTCAATGACATACGAACGCAATGACGGTTCATGATAATTTGGTACAGGCGGTTCTTCGTGAACCGCGTGTCCAACTCCGTGACCAACCAAATCTCGCACAATGCCATAACCGCGAGGTGATACAAAATGTTCTATCGCCGCGCCAATATCAGCAATAGTACCGCCAACCGTTATTGCCTGTATCCCAACATCCAACGCCTGTTTTGTCACGGCTATCAGCTCTGCCGCCTTATCGCTGATAGCCCCCACAGGAAGTGTGATCGCCGTATCGGTAAAAAAACCATTCCCCTTTTCTCCAAGTCCGGAATTAACAGGCCACTGCATCCCAATATCAATCGTAAAAATATCACCCTCTTGCAGCACTTTCTGTTGAAGCGGAAATCCATGGACAATTTCATCATTGATGCACGCGCAAATGGTTGACGGAAATTTTGGATCATGTTTCCCTGCCCGATACCCTTTGAACGCCGGACGCCCGCCCTCTTTCAAAATCAATCGTTCCGCTGTTGCGTCAACATCACGCGTGCTTACGCCCGCAGCAACCATTGGTACTATAGCATCAAGAATACTGCCAAGCTTCAGACCGCCTTCAATAATCAAATCTCTTTCTTGTCCTGTTTTAATATACGCCATAGTGTTATTGAATTGCCGTCATGACTTTTTCATCGACTTCCGAAATCTGGCGCTCCCCGTCCACCTGCCGCAATACGCCGGCCGCTTGATAATACGAAACAATCGGTGCCAACATCGAATTACCTTGCTCGGCAATGCGTTTTTCAATCGTGTCCGGCGTATCATCCGCACGGACCTGCAGTTGTCCACCACATTCACTGCACGTGGTAAGACGTTCGTTATCCGGGGAATATGGGATAATATGGCCGCATGACACGCATACTTTTCTTTTGGTCAAACGTTTGTATGCCGTTTCATCAGATAACGTAATCTCAATCACCATCACCTCGGATTGCATGTCGTTTCCCTTAAAAAAATCATCAAACGCTTGCGCTTGTTCCACACTGCGAATTGCGCCATCTAAAATCACTCCTTGACCCGCCGCAAGCGCGCTGCGTATCGCGGAAAAAGCAAGTTTGTATATTAAATCATCGGCCACCAATTTCCCCGACTTCATGTCCGCCAACTTGCGCACGTCACTTGGATCAGCGCTCGCATTTTGGGCAAGCTGACGCAACAAATCGCCGGTTGAAATATGGACGTACCCATTCCGCTGAGCCAACAACCGAGCCTGCGTCCCCTTCCCGCTGCCGGGAATGCCCAATAAAATGATAATCTTCTTCATATGAAGGTGAATCCAATATCAAAATAGCTTATCACATAGCCCGAAAAAATCAAGTCATATCGTTAGGGCAAAATTCGTGATACAATAGAGCCATTGACGAGAGTCCAAGCATTTTTTTTTGTATTCACTCTTTCTTATTTGAATGAAGAAAAGAAAAAAAATATTCTTTTCCGAACATACCATTCTGCCTGCCATGCTGCTTGTTTTGTGTACGGGTTTGATCCTTTTTATTCCGCAATATGCCTGGGCCGATCAAGCCGCGACTTCGGCAACTGTCCAACCGACTCCGGGCAATCTTATTCCAACAGCAGACGCCGGCCCAAACCAAACGGTCACCGACACAAATAACAATGGCTTTGAATCCGTGACACTTGATGGTTCCGGCAGTTTTGACCCGGATGGCGTTGTTTTGGACTATATATGGAAGGAAGGTGCCACGCTGCTGGCAACGGGAGTATCGCCCATAATAAGCCTTTCGGTGGGGACACATACAATCACTCTGTATGTCGGAGATAACCAAGGAGGCTTGGATACTGAAAATGTGATCATTACCGTCTTACCGGCACCAACACCTGTGCCATCACCTGTCCCGGAACCACCGCCAGAAGAACCCCCAGGCGCCGGTGCGCCAATTCCCCCACCTGCCGACAGCACCCCACCACCGACGGCGGTTGAACCGGGCACGCCGCCCGAATCAGGATCGTCCGTCGTTGAGCCCCCGGTTTCCGAAACGGAAGAAATAACAGCTCCGGTCTTCCCGCCTGAAATTTCACCGGTAGAACCCCCCACAGAAGTAGAAACAGAAATACCGCCGACAGTGATTGAAACACCGGGAACTCCAGTGCCACGGCCTCCTTCAGTGCCTGCTGCGGTGATCCGGCAACCGGCTGCCACAGGACTATCGTTTCGGCAATTTTTTCCGGGAACGCCGGACTTTATTGTCCGCACAGTTGACACAACTGCGCGAGCCGCAAACACCTTCCTGGCAAATATATTTATCACATCCCCCGGCGCGACGCCCGTGGAAATGGTTCTATTTACAATCGAACGAACCGCTCCGCTCCTCTATGACCGCGTGACCTCATCGATACTGCTTGTCAGAATTATCAGGTTCTTCTTCTTCCTCTTCTAGCGGACAGATATCTCACCAAAACCATAGAGAACAACAATAGAGATAACAATAGCGACAAACAATATGATAGTCGATAAGAAAAAAAAACGAATCCTTGTATACACTTTAACAAATTTTGAATATGGCTCCTGAAAAACACCTGTTTTATCACACGTCGCAATCTTGTTAAAGCTGTCAAACAACGAATAGCGAAGTACAATTGGGAGATACCGCGGGTTGCCGGTAATGATAAACCCAATAACAAGAACTGAAATGAGAAACCCAAACAAAAAACTGACAATGTTTATGCTGCCAAGCACGTTTGTAAAAAAAAATTTGAGGTCAGCGGAAATGGATATAATAGCCCAAGAAAAATTTGATGTCATACCTCAGTATTACCGAACGGCACGTTTAACCGGTACCAAAATGATAACATGAAAAAAACCGCCTGTCACATATCAAAAGGATGGTGCCGATTCATATACTTTGAACGGTTTGTTCTCCACTGTTCCGTGATACTCTTGATAATGGCGGCGGCATTTTTTGTCATTCGTTTTTTTATAGTCGCACCCGGCAGAGTGAATGGCCCATCCATGGAACCAACACTACGCGATGAAAATCTTTTTTTTGTCAGCAAACTGGCATACGCGTTTTCCGAACCAACACGCGGAGACATTATTCAAATCGTTGACATCCAAAATAACAGACTTATCATAAAAAGAATCATCGGTTTGCCAGGAGAGACGATTACAATTAGACGCGGACAAGTCTTTGTGGGTCCTGATGAAGATCACCAAGAAGCGCTTGAGGAACCATATCTGGCGCCCTACACCTTTACCAAAGTGCTGGGAACAGCAGACCGTGTCGTACCGGTGTACCGGCTTAACCAAAATCAATATTTTGTCCTTGGAGACAATAGAGGTGAAAGCATTGACTCTCGGTACCTCGGCCCAATCTATCGGCCATTTATTGTTGGGAAAATACTGGGGCAAGATACGAAGTGACCGATTCAACATCCACGTCTTCGGACGCAAACGGCTGCCGCGTTCTTGTTTGCATATCAATAATATCAAGCCCTCCAGCCTCCAAAATCGCGAGTGCGTACCTGCCATCTACAGGAACGATACGCTCACTCCCCCGTCGGACGAACACAAACTGTTTTTCCTGTGTCGATACCACAGCGAGTGGTCCAATATATTTCACCGGAGCAACCGGGGCTTCTCTGCGAACCGAGGTGGAATCTTGTATCAGAACGGTTGTATCAGTTGTATCTGAATCCTCTTTCAACGCATCCGACTCCTCAGTAGGCAGGTACAGCCAGGTTCGTTCGGGACCGCCAATTTCCACGATTCGCAATGCCGGAGGCTCATCGGCCGCGTTCACCCAAAACGCGTGATATAAATGCCGCTCTTGTGCCACAGCCTCTGCCAATATGTCATCAACAACAAGTCGACAGGACTCCAATGTTGGCGAATCAATAGGCCCCACGCACAAATACGGCTTGGGATCCTCCAATGCGGCCCCCTGCCCATAGACCAGCATGTGAGATCCGGATGGATCAATCAATATATCTATTACCGGCCCTGCCAATCCCGTAAGATCTTTCACTTCAACATGCTCGGTTTTTATATCAAGTATGTACTGATTTGACGTTCCATCCAAACCAAACCCATGCACCAGCGCATGATCGGGAGCCACATACCGGGCTATCCATTTCCCGTCCAACACTTGCGCTTTTTGATCTGATACACGATATATTTTGACACCCTGCGTATCTTTGTAATATGCCGCTGCCAATGAACCGGACTCAACGGAGAATGCGGTCTCTTGCACTGACAAAAAAAAGTAACCTATGCCACACAAAATAAATAAAATGATGATGGCCATGCAAAATACCCATAAGCCATACCGTTTCCTCTTCATTTGCACAGGCTCCAAATCCATGTCATCCATATGATATACTCAATAAATATGATATACTGATATCGTTGTATAACAGTAGCATACTCGTTTAATTAATCAAACTGCATGAATCGACGTTTTTTTCTGATGTGTGTAACCTTTTTGACAGGCGTTACGTCGCTGCTCATCCCGGATCACGCATTCGCGATAGGAATCTCCCCTGCAACGATTCAAATCGAAAACATCAAACCGGGACAAAGTATCACTTCAGACGTGTATGTTGTGCGACCACAAAATAACGCGGTCGAGAAAGTTCGGATTACAAAAAGCGGAACACTGACTCAATTTTTTAGCTTCCCTACAACCGTCCAATTCGCTTCAGGCGAATATAATAAACTCGTTCCCCTTACCATTACAGTAGACGAAAACACCGAGGTCGGTTGCTATGATGCTGAAATTACAGTGACGCCCGACTTTCCAGTACCAACCGCAATTGGCTCCGCGGTCGGCGTAACCCAATCTGTTACTGCCTGTGTGACAGACCGTGATGTGTACGATGTGACCATTCGGAGCCTGGGACTCATTCATGACGGCCTCCCAGGGTCACCGGCTCAAGTCCAATTTACCGCGACCAATCATGGCAACGTGGATGCCAACATCACAGATATTCTTATCTCGATGACCGACGAACTGACACACGCGGATCCAATCAACGTGCGCATTGACATAGATACTGAAAAAGGATTTATCCCCCATTTTTCAAAAAAAGAATTTTACCTTGACATCGAAGGGGCAATTCCACCGGGCATTTACAGAGCAAGTGTGCAGATTAATGATGGAACAAAAAAAATCACCTATAAGCCGGATATTATTCGAAGTATCGGCCCGCTGCCAACGCTGCAAGCGCCGACTGTGAGCAACCTGCGTTTTACAACGGACATCATGATTTTTTCCACTCTCGTGGTTGTCACCATTATTCTCCTCATCTATTTCCTTTTAAAAAAACATCAACCACATACTTAACATCGTCACTATGCCTGTCACCCACACACAACACACCGCTCAGTCGTCTATGCGTTTTTTTGCCGGCCTCGTAATCGGTTTGGCATTTCTTTTTTTCATGGCGCCTGCCGCTCACGCGACAGGTGTCACACCGGCTATTTTTGAATACGATAATCTTGCCAATGGCGTGGAGATCACAGACACGGTATATGTAACGCGTGTGAAAGGAGATAGCGAACAGGTATTTGATGTAAGTCTTGTCGGAGATTCGGCTCATCAAATTCAACTCACAGAACCCACACTTACTATGAATGTGGGCGAAGTATTTAAGGGATATTCTTTTACCATTGCGCCAACAAGTGCGCCAAATGGATCACACAAAGTATCAATTAAATTTGTCGGCCGACCGGGAACCCAAAAAACGGGCGGCGCGCAGAGCGCGGCTGTCGCGACTGGAGCACAGGCGCATATTTTCTTTGGAATTGTTGACCACGAAGTCGCGAAAATGTCCGTCAGCGGATTTACCATCGATCCAACAGAAATAAATATCGCGCCCGTCCTGAGCTTCCTGATCACCAATAGTGGCAACGTTGATGTCCGACCGGATTACATTGAAGCAACCTTTACGGATTTAAGTGATCCATCTCATATCATAAAAGGAAGAATTGAAGGCACCACCCTTCCGTTTCTGAGACCCGGACAAGAGCAACCCCTCTCAGCTCGATTTCCAGAAGCACTCCCTCTGGGACGCTACGCCGTAACCGCTAGCGTTGTGTTCCATGGAGAAGAAATTTATCGCTCGATAGAACGGGTGCTCAACGTATACCCGCCGGGAACTCTTGCGCAAGAAGCGCAATTCAACGCCTTTTCCGTGACACCCAGTACCGCCGTTCCCGGAAGCCTCATTAAAATTTCCGGAGAAGTGAAAAATGTTGGCCAAATTCCTGTTGACTCCATTTTCGTGGTGGAGGTCTATCGCGGAGATACCCTGGTTGATATTTTGCGATCTGAACCGAAAATAATTTCGGTTGCCGGAAATAGTCAGTATGTCCACACGTTTCGTCCGGACAAAAATGGAGAATACAAATTTGACGCGGTATTTGAATATGGCGCAAAAGAAACTGAACGCAAAAGCGCGACAGTTTCCGTAAAAACACAATCACTATTTACCACTCTTGCAATCTACGGAGGAATCGGACTAATGATGATTATCGTGGCGCTGATTATCACCCATTATTTGCGAAAACGATCACACGGTAAGACACTGAAAAAGAAAGACGTCCACAACAAAAAAAGTCATGAAAAAAATGAACCGAAAACAAAATCCAAAGTTAAACCGGGCAAACCTCGTGCAAAAACAAAAAGAAAGGGAAAAAAGAAATCCTAACATTACATTGCTTGGTGGAAACATCACACTACCCAAAAAAGCCATTGCAAGCTACATTTTCGTGCTGTTTTTTTCAAGCGCCCTTATAGGCTTATTTGTCGCGGCACTTACCAATTCACGCATTGTGCAGGCTGCCCCCCTCACCGGAGCCAATTCCGACATTGGCCAATATTGGGTTGACGAATTTGGATTTACCGACGGAACCACCGAGGCAAATTCACCGGGGGACACGAATGATGTCCCCTGGCCATCTATAGGAGGAGGAACCGCCGTACAGTATTATGGCCATGCGACGCTTCTTTTCACATCCATTTTTATTGATGCTGAATTCGGATTTGCAACCGCGGACTACACCTGGGAATACTGGGATGGGACATCCTGGTCCGCACTCAGTGTGACAAATGTGACTGACGCGTACTCCACAGACGGCATTCATGAATTCAGTTTCACAGCGCCCGGTGACTGGGCAACCACGTCTGTAAATAGTGAAAGCGGATCCTTTTATTATATTCGTTCAACGTGCAATGATTTTTGTCAAAATTTAATGGTAGACCAAATTTCGCTCTTGACAGAATCCTCCGGCAGCGCGCCAACAGTAGACAGTGTCACGATTACAACGTCCACCCAAGGAGCCGCGGAATCAGCGATAAATCTCAACGAAAATACAACAAAATCAGTGTATATACATGGCAATATTTCAGATAACGATGGTTGCAGCGATTTCAACAATGGGACGCTCACAGGCACATTCTACAGAAGCGGTGTGGGAAGCGCGGAAACGTGTACCGCAGACAATAACAACTGCTACAGACAAACGTACGCCGGAAATTGTAGCATAACGGGATGCTCCTCTGGGACGGAAACCACCGTCCAATATGAATGTGTATATACGGTACAGCATTATGCCGAGCCAACCGACTCTGGCCAGTATAGCGCGGAAAACTGGGTCGGCCACATCCGCATTGAAGACCAAAGCGCCACCGAAGCAACCGGAACCGATACCATCGAAATAAATTCTCTGGCAGCGTTGGACGTCACCAGCATCATTGATTTCGGATCACTTGGTTTTTCAACCACGTCCTCCGAGCAAACAGTAAATGTGAGCAATACGGGAAACCGTGACATCGATATCGACGTGACAGCGTCCAACCTCAGCTGCGCAATAGGCAACATACACGACAACGCTGTCCGATACGCAAGCTCGACAGGTATCAATTACGAAGACATGACCTCACTGTCCAGCACCACACCATCCGCTGCAAATATCACACTATCAAAACAAACAAGTGGCAGCGCGTCGACTGATGATTTGTATTTTCGACTCCTCACGCCACCCTATGGAATCAGTGGAGCATGTTCCGGTATCATCACGCACATAGCGAATGCGCAATGATTTATTAACAGGTGTGCTATGCATTGTCTTCATGTTCTGATCATTATTTGATATACTATCCGCGAGCTGCGAATAAAAACGCACTATGCACATTTTTAAAAGAATGTGTTTACAACCTTATTTATTCTTATTTCGTGTTAACATTCTTTTGAAAGGAAGGTGACATATATGCAGCAACACATTTCTATTCAGTTGGGAATCGCATGGATGGTGGTGGCACTCATTATCGGGATCATTTT